>JGI24021J15306_10004211_pt1 | contig 16621 bp, 8 predicted proteins | sample Ectturendosymbi1_FD_15306 | JGI IMG/M metagenome (IMG submission 15306) | reverse complement strand
ACTTGGATTAAATAGCACCTAACATCCGATTCATGACACCTGGCCGAGTGGCAGGATCGTTTGTCCATCCAATGGTTTCGGCAAATTTTGAATTTTTGTGCTCGTAAGATTCATCAGATGCGCCAACCAACGAACTCCTCCTTCGTCAGACTGAACACTTTCGAAATGACTTCAAGTCATCTCTTGTATATAAGTTTCCCCTTTGGCTCTATCTGGCATAACATCATCAATGTGGTAGCTTACGTTGTTGTAATGTTGACTGGGGTGTGGAACTTCTAAAGCTTTTTCTTGATATTCTGAGGTAGCTCTTAAACTACTTGTCCAACGCACTATCTTCGTTCTCCTCTTGAGCGTTTTTTGCCTTAGTTTTAAACAGCCCACTGTTGACTTCCACTCAATGTTTTTGGCCTAAGTCACTAGGCCATTGACCCATGGTATTTAGATTATTTACAGAAAAATAACATATTTGTAAGTAGATAGCCCAAAATCGACTGTGAAACTAAAAAAACTCCAGCACTATACCTGCCTATCAATATATACTTTACACGTGTAAAATCGTTACAGTGAAACCAGCTTGATTGAGCACCTGTTAATAGAGTGCAAACCGTTGTTGAATAAGTTTTGTGTATCCCCGTAAAGGTAAAAAAATGCCTTTTTCTTTTAAAACGAAATAAGTATATACTGTAAAGTGATTGTAGATTTCGCAATATCTTTTAAATCTACTTCCTAATTTTTCGAAACAGACAGGTACTGTAGTCTCCTCTAAAACTTTCTCGAAAGTCATCCCACCTTTGGGAATTTTCAAATAATTAACATTTACGATATTTAGTTGATTCCCCGGTGTTTTGCAGATTTTACAACATTCAGTGTTTAGGCTAGGCCTAATCTCGGAAAGTTTATGACGCCAATCTGTGTGCGATTGATGTCATGATCCTTTTTTCGGTAGTATTTCGCATGCAATTTCAATTTCAACACAGAAACTGAGAACATCGTGATGTTTGCTTCACGTAAACCAGACTGTCACTTCTGTTACTTTCTAAATGGTTTATCTTCTTAGTATTCATTTAATAGATTTTCTGCTACTTTTTAAGGAAGCGTATTTTGCACACCTGTACAATAGTCATGCGGTTGGCATGATCAAAACAGATTTTTGAAACGTTTTTTCTAATCTCAGGTTGCCTCGTCACATCTCTGAAGGGTAATTGAATAAGACTGATTACACAGCCCACATTTGCAATTACAAACTAAACTTATACCTTCAGAAGTTACTACTGGAACGGCAACAACTATCCAACCGAATTTCACACTCGATTTTCCAAATACAAAACGCTTTTATAAACAAAAAGAAAACAGCTTCGAAATCAAACCCTCTCTAAATTTAACTAGATGCTATTAAAAAAAACAGGCTACACATTACAGAAAAACAATGAACATTGTAACAATTGTATTACAGAAAAGAATTATGATGGGGACGTTAAAAACCACGCAGTTCAGTTTCGTTGGCAACGGACCCCACGAACTGTGGGCCCCCGCGCACTACGTATAGCAGCAAGTTTGTGTTAGTAGGCGTAGCGCGGGTCCCTATTAAAATCAACCGGTCATATCGGGTAACAGCCGGCACTGCATATGTGACGAAAGCCATGCATTTTTAACATTTAGTTCTTCGGCAACGCATTTCTCATGAAGCACAACGCGTCGATTGTGGAGTCGTGTAAACGGGACCTGGGTTTATAGTTAAGAGTCTGTTGCAACATCTCCGGTGGTGTTGCGTTAAATGTGTGATTCACCACGCACGGAATATGCGCGAAGAACAAAAATATATATGCGTGGCGTGAGCAAGCAATAATTAGAGAGATTGCGACGCATGATCTCTATTGTTGCCTGCTGCCACGGTGCGAAGCTTTGCGCACATGCCGCTCGGGATTTCCGATCGCAACAAATCCACATGCACTAAATGCCTTGAATATCCTTTCTGATTCCACAGAAGCTGGCTGGATAGTGAGCTTCATGGTGAATTTGAAGATGTTGTTAAAAAGTGTAAAACTTGTTAGTAACGTTACTTTGTTGTCCGGTTAACGGACGGAAATACATCCGAATATTGGATAGCAAAAAAACTTTCGCTTTTCCGGTTAACCGTTATTCGGATAATACAACCCTAGTGGAGACGAAGATGGGAAGACATTCGCGTGGGCTAATGTCTGTCAAATCAAAGCGCTATGCGTGGAAAATGTTCAAATTAAATTGTATACTGAAACAACACTGACGCCTTTAATTCAGCAAAAAAAAACTGATCAGGATCCTGTTGGAAATACGCCGATTGTGGACATAATGCGTCTCATCGATCATGTTTCTAGCTTTTTTTTGAAAACTACCTTTTGAAATTTTTTTTCGAGAGTTTGTGTCCTCAGCTGACAGGTGAATGGGAAAAAACACTGGGCCAAGGCGGGTTACCATATTGAGATTTTGTTAAGTGCCAAACGTCAAGGAAGAAAATTTAAAGAACTGTATGGCAGCACATTTGTTTGGCACATTTCCTTTCGAAAAGTTATGCAATCATGTTTTGAAACCGTAACCACATTATGGATTTACATCACATCCACAGTGGTCGAGTGAAACATCAGCTAAAAGCCCTTTCATAAAGTGCTTGCTAGGGTGCTGGTCAGGCTGCGGAAACGATTCCTGAGTGGTGTTGCTAAAATCATGGTTTGATGAATCTTTTAAAACTCAAGCAGGCAACAAATCAGCATCATTTTGCTGCATTATTTTTGTTTTAGTATTTTTTTACGGTGTTTTTGTTTAACTCACGGTACCAGCGCGGTTGAACTATAAAAAATCTTTCTATACCAGGCCTTTGCAAACCCAAATTGCATATTTCCACCAGACTGTTTTCTTGGAAAGACAGCGGTGCAAATCAGCGCAAATCATTTCAACAAATCTTTTCGAGCAACAGCAGAGCACACTGTTTACCTTTTCCTTCTCACCTCATTTCTCTTTCCGGCAGATATTGAGGCCAACTGAGTGCGTCTTTCGCAGCACGTCGAACCATGTGATGTGTCGCGGGAGTTAAACAGGCCGTCGGAATGGTGGCCAAGTTGCGGAGTTATGGTGATATGCAGGTTGTTGATGTTGTGACAATCAAATCCTGTGAATGCGATGTTAATCATTTTTGTACAATCACATTGTTAGAGGCTTATCTGCTGCCTTCCTCAGTAACGAAATGGTTCTGCTGTAGTAGTACAGTTTTTTTTAATAGTTGCTGAGGTTAGATGTACAAACTCTAAGTAGTATGGCTTTAGCACAGCTAATATTTGTGTTAATTTGTTCATCTTGCACAAGTACATACTTTCTTTACCGTCACAGGTAATAATTAGCAATAAAAATGGCCGAGTTTCTGCGGTCAGCAATAGTGAATGTTCTTCCGCACTTAAGTCAACAACAACTGGAAAGTTTGGTAGGTATGCTGAATGGTATCGGTGTTGAAGAGCCAGAGCACCTTCGGTATGTGAAAGAAGATGAGTTAAAAGACTGTGGACTATCTGTTATTAAAGCTAGAATGCTGGTTGATGCGTGGAGAAAAAACAAAGGTACTACTGAAACTGGTTGCAATTTTTCAATGAATTGTGGTTTTACATTGCAAGCTTGTTTATCGCTAAGTCGTAAGTCTTTCAACTTCAACACAACTTTTTTGGAAATTGTGACAGATTTTCTACGAACAGCCATAACAAAAGTGCTTCCGCACTTACGAGTACAAATAATGGGGAGGCTGATATGTAAGCTAGAAGCTCTCGGTGTCCAGGAACGAAATGATCTTCGTTATGTGAGAGAAGTTGACTTATTGGATTGTGGACTAACCACTATTACAGCAAGAACACTGGTGAAAGTTTGGGAAACGTACGGAGGTACTAATGAAATTTTTTTTATTTTTGTTTGTTGTTTTGTCTATGTAACTTTTTTGTCGATAATTGTGTTTAGATCCAAAGTAGTTTGTTTTGGGTATTATGACTGATGTCTTTTTCAGAAGTATTGGGACTTAATGTTGAAAACGTTTTAGCTCATAACGCTGATAGCGCAAAATATATACTCTCAAATTAGTTTTTTTGCAGTTGGCAGTTGTTGAGTGAACATTATAGAGCTGGGAAAAAGTACCAAGTCTCCGGTGATCTGTAATAGGTTTAATTTTAAAATATTCCGATACCATAAAATTCAGAAAGATTCGCACCTTCTTAAATGTAAAGTCCTTCCGTGGAGAAAGTAGTAACGATTGAAAATAAGGATTTGATGCATAATCTGTGAGACTCCTGACCACCAGCGGTGGCCAGAGTCACATTTACAGACTCCAACTCCGCTCCTATTCCAAAATTTTTGAATCCGGATCCGGAAATAGAATCCGACTCCTGTTCAGACTCCGGCTAATGTCGGTCCAACCGAAATTTACCCCTGTTTTCACTTAATAAATGACCACGCAGACTGCTGCAATTGAAAAGTGGCTCCTAGTCCAGATCTTCATAAAAATTTGACTCCGGATCCAGGTCCAAAAGAAAAACGCAGAATCCTGCCGGAGTCGACTCCGGCACTTCGGACCATGGCCACCTCTGCTATCCACAAGCCGTGTTTTTCATATCAAGCTGCTTTTTTTCCAGCGCCGTTCTCTGAAACCCCCTGTTTGCCACAGCACGCGATGTCACCACTGAGCGCAGAAACAATGCGAAAGTACGGGCAGTGCAGAAATAAAAATCTCTGCTTCACGAACCGCTACAGCAGCAATAGAAGGAAACAAATGTCATGGCGCTCATAGCAAGAAGGGCCGATGTCAGTCGGTAACGAGTTGTCAAAAATGTTAATCGAGGCCCGTCGATCTTCACAAAAAAGAGAATTTTTCAGCAGAATCCCAAAGCTCAAAGCGCCATGCAGCTGATGCAGTGTTTAAAGCGCATCGTACATCTGCATCAACTAGTATTGCAGCTGAACAAGTGCTGCAAACTGGGCTTAAATCCTGTTGATGCTATGCGAAGTCTTCGCTGATGACGCGTCAGGTAGTTCTGCGAACCCACGAACGCTTACATTGGCTGAGCGGAACTGTTTTGTTTTAAGCATTTCCCAAATGTTTGTAATACCGGTTAAGTGCTCTTCTGGAGTTTGCATACCAGTATGCTTGCTCGGCCGATGATTTAGAAGCCCGTCACGCCTAACTCATACGTTACAGTAACCACGTTTAACTTTCAGCTTCAACTTATGCGTAAAACTTATTTTCGATACCATGCAAACGATATCTTTGACCGACCAAGTGCTATATTATGTGTGGTGCTACGATAGACTAGCGCTAACCCTAGTGCACGTATTTTTCCTGATACTGTGTGTGCATTTATACTCGCATGCTTAGGCCATAGCAATGAAGCAGCATCATACAGGAATTGCATTTTGCAAATGCGGGAGTCCTTACCGTGCAGGTGAAGGTTTTCACCACTTGACGTTACAGCCTTACAGCGAACCACTGTTGGTTTGATCCATAAATCGTTCTCATCCCGCGTTAAGAATAATATCAGTGCTCGCGCGATGGGGTGATTAAATCCAACACACACTGCGGTCGATTGGCGTGTCACGGGTGCAATCTTTAACGCCAGTTAAATAACAAACGCCGGAACGCACAACTAACTACCAAGCTGCATATAAGTTTGTTTTTATTAGCAGGGCCGTAAACGAACTCATGAACTTGAGGTTGCACGGGCCCTTCAGATCTCACAGCGACTTCTGCGTCACTGAGCTTCCAGCCTCAACAAAACCAGTAATTTTTCCGCCAATCACCAACGCACACATAACTGGGACAACCGCATACGCAGCAGCAGTTCGTATTACTGTCTTGATTTAGAGAGCATGCCTCCAGTCGAATGACTCAACCTTGGCCGAGTTTTTTGATGTAATGCTCTGATCAAGACCAACTGTGTCCGTTCGAGGTGCTTCGAGCCTGTTAAATTCAACGGAGGAAGAAAACAGGAGCGAGTCTGACAAGAGTCGATTCGGGCCTAGTGCATATTTGTTATTAGCTGCGTGAATGCTATGTTTTTTTTACTCAGAGAAGGACGGAAGAGTCATTAGCGACGCAAGCAAGTTAGAAAATGTTGAGCATGGCTTTGGTGATGAACGGAATGTTCAAGTCGTTTGTTCCAACCCAGAGGTAGACTCAGTCTACTCAGAAAATCACGAACATTCTAACTTACTGGTGGGAGGGGCATCACCGCCTTTACGCAGGATAGGAGCAATTTCTGCAAAGCCAATGAAGGGTATGTCATGTTTGAGTTGTTGCACCGCTAGCCGACGTCGCTATGTCATATTTTATCAGTGCTGGTATTCCAATGTGTAATTGTAACTTCAGAGCATGGGATATTGAACAGTGTAACATCAAACGTGGCCCACCGAAACTGTTGTTTGCAATAGCCTCGCTTAAATGCATGAAACCGTAGGTGCAGGAGCAAGAAAAATTGTGGGGGTGTAAAGGATTTTTGCCCAAATTTTCCCAAACTTGCCCTAAAAGTTGTCATGCAACTTTTGCCGTCAGTTTTTTGGTGTGACCTCCAAAAAATGGTCTTCACTTGTTTTTCTGCAAACGTTGGGTGCCATTTTTTGATGTCAAACAACGTAAGGCGTCATTTTTGGCCAGGTTTTCAGGGACTTTTCCTAGATGTTTAGGGATTTTGTTCGGATTTTCGGGGTTTTGCGCAGATTTTCTGGAATTTTGCTCACATTTCCAGGGCTTTTTCCCTGATTTTCAACAAATCAAAACTTTTGGGGGAGCTTGAATCCACGTCTCCTACACCATTGCATAAAACCATTCAGAATAAAATACCTGGTAAAAATTTTTTTGCCAGAAAACTTTCGTTTTATATATTTTGTTCAAAGTAATGAAACGATTGGTACTGATTTCAAAGTACATTCCCATTACAATGGTTGGCGCTACAACGAATGAAGCAAAAGTTATATTCTGATCGCATTAAGTTGAAACAAGTTACTTCAAGTCAAGTGATAGCGTGTTTGAAATAGAAATACGTGATAAACATTTGTTTAGAATGTATTTGTTTGCAAAACGTCCGGCTGCAAACCATTTGACAAAACTGGTCAACAACTGGGACCATTCTATTTTAAATTAAAGAAACAAGTGAACCCATCTTTGTGAAATTTAAAAAGCGATATATACGCATTTTGTTCAGATTAATAATGTCACTCGAAAAAATGATATGTTTTGAAATCGCATTATCAGCAGTTTTCGACAGATGACCAAGTGTTTTCAGTTCACACATTTGAAAGACGTACTCATACGCTGTTTGCTGCGTACATTTTGACTGTTCAATGCTCATGAATGCTGCAAAAAGTGTAAAATGTTTCGGAGTTGCGCGTTTTCAGATTGTTACTAAAGATATTTGAAATCAGTGATGTTTTGAATGTCAAGAAGACGGTAATGAAGGCATTGTAATATTATCCAGCTTGGAAATTTATTGCATTTTTTCAAATGTTATACAATAAAATTTGCCTAATTCGTCACCTCAAGGAGATTAGAAAAAGTGACGAATTATGCAAACAGATGATAACTCCTGTCATAGCAGCTCGTATACTTTATCATAGTAAGACGTATACATAGTGCTTTCATTTGCAGTAAAATACAACTTTTTGGCGTTATGGTTGTTTACTAAGTTATGCTCTTTAATTACTCTGTCTAAACTCCTGCGTTTAATCTAGCACGCTTGAAATCTTTAATAAACTTTAAATACTTTCTGCGTTCTCTCAACGGGGTGTCGGGTCGTCCTTCGTATAAATTCGATGAACAAATTGCAAGGTGCGACAATTCTCAGATGAAGATCCTTAATTTGTTTGAATTCCCACACGTGTTAACTGCTTAAACATCACAACAAATGACGGATTAGCCGAATAAAACGCTTTTCAGGGACAGAAAGAGGTGACTAATTGAGCGAATTGACAAATTAGACGATGGCGAATTAGACGAACACAAATGTACACAAAATATAGGAATTCTGCCGGGGCCGACGAAAAAGTGGCGAATTAAGCGAATTAACGCATTAAACGAACTCTACTGTATTGTGATGGTTGAAATGACATCAAAAATGTATTTCTAGTTGTATGCAACGTGTATGAACATAAAAAACAAGCAACCATTATGAAATATCGACTGAGACATGAAGTTTCGCAGAAAAAATTTTTGGGCACAGTAATGATTTTTTATTTGCTAATTTGTATTTCCCTTTTTGTCTGATGCAAATATACTAAATTGGGTACAAATTTCATATCAACACTGTTGCCAAAGGTGCTTTTGACTTTTTAGCAATTACTTTGTCGTGAGAAAATCAACAGAAACTAGGGTTTTAACATACTCTGCACTGCACTGAGTGCTCGTTGGAGTGGTTGCAAAAACTGTGAAGAACTGTCGATTACATAGAAGTAGTTTTTTTTTTCAAATCAGAAATGTTTCTCGAACAACGCATATGCAAATATGAAACATCCAACGGCGTGTGCTCACGTTTCGTTGTAATTTTGATGAAATTTAGTAGAATGACACAAATTTATTGTAAATTCCGCTTTACTGTGAGACACTGACAAGGTGTTTTCACCACTACTCAGGTATTGGCAAGTAGCAAAACTGCCTGCAGCAGTCATTCTTTCGATGCTTTGAAAAGGTGTTTAGGTGTTTTGGTCAGTATATAGCGTATCAGGATAAAATTGCTGGATATATTTCACCGCGTTTGTATGTGAATTAATGTCCTGTGGACATTTTTGGAGAACAAGGGTGTATTTTGCTGCTTATATAATCTGAAGAAGGGGTTAAGCGCACATCAAGTTTCTTTTTTTTTGTCAGGATCTAACACCAACTTTTCCAAGTATGGCAACAACTTTTATGAACCGCAAACAAAATCAAGCAGCGAAAGCAAGGACTGTGCTTCAACAAAGGAAAAAGCCTTCATGCGTAGGTGCTCGCATAGTACGCCAACTGTTAGACTCGAGTCCGCTCTCAAACTTGTGAGAGAAAGTGCCACGAACTCAGCTTTCAACGTATCTACGGCTGGAGGCATCGAAAATTGTACCGTGGCAACAGGCTCCTCCAATGAGGACAGTTCGTCAGAAACATCAATGCAGTCGGGTGGCGATAACGCACGACCAAGAAAGAACACCTGTAAAATGACCAAACGACTTTGTCCTTTTTGCTCACGTAACAAAGCCAACATTGTAAATCACATCATTACTTGCCATAGTGATAAACAGGAAGTGAAAGATTTAAAATCACTGCCCAAAAAAGATAAATTGAACTTCCTTGCAAAGTTGCATCGGTCAGGCATGGAGAGGTCGAATAAACAAACTGTGAAAACAGGCAATAAAGTTATGAAGAGACGCAAGCGAAGAGGAAAATATCAAATCCGGTGCTCTAAATGCGGAGAGTTCTTGGGCAGAAAACTGCTTTTCAAACACAAGAAAAAATGCAATAGAAAAAACGAAGGCTTGCCTGTTGCTGGGCTTTTTAAAAAGGGAAAACACCAGGATGAAGGTAAAAGGTTTGATAATATTCTGGACAAATTCCCTGACGACAGTATTGGACGCTTGTGCCGGGATAATGAGTGGATCATCGAGGTCGGTAGGCATTATTTCAAAACAAATAAACATGCAGAAGGCAAGCTGGCTGCTGTAAAGAAAGCTACGATGCAAAAGATGCGTACTTTAGGTTGCATCTACGCTGAGTTTCAAGCAATAAAAGCAGCCTGTGGCTTGCCTGAAGTTGATTTTGAAACACTTTTCGACAGCAGAAATTTCTTCCATCTCGTAGAAGCGATGGAGAAAACCATGAGGGATTCAAAAGGAAACGTCACGCACGAAAACAAACTGGAATTAGTCCATTTGTTCAAGTACGCTGGCAAAGTCATAAAAGATATATACGCTGCGAAACACAAAGACAGCAAACGCCAGAAAATCAACGGTTTCCTTCAGCTTTTATCTTTATACGAGGGTAACGACACGAAAGGTTATGAAACCATTGGGAAAGATCGTCGCAAGCATATCGTGCGCTGTCCTCCCAGGGCGTCACGTGAGACTGATATCCAAAAGCTCAAACGCTACATATTGGGCCGCTTTTCCAGTGTGTTTGGAGGCTCACAACTGATTTGGACGCCCAAACTTTTCGTGGAAATTCGCAATATGGCGATTGCACGCCTCGGAGCCTTCAACCTTTGGATAGGAATCGAACTGAGCGATTTTTCCATCCAAGATTGGGAGGATGCGAAAAAGCACGAGTGGATTGACAAGGATCTGTTGAATCTGTTGAACGACAGCGAAGAGCATTTATTGCAGCAAAGTAAACTTATGAAGTTTGCTGATAATGAAAGAAGCAAAAGGGCCGTGCCACTGGTTGTACCATACGATACCGTCGTAGCCTTGGATGCACTGGCTGATGGGGAAATTAGGAGCAGCTGCGGAATATGCGAAAGCAATGACTGGTTGTTTCCGTCAACGAGGGGCTCGAGAAAAAATGCAAGTAGCTGGAGCTGTGTCTATCAAATCATTGAATCAGCAGGTGTTGATTCAGTACTCACGGCCACCATCAACTGCCACAAGATCAACAAGCAAGTGCACCAGTTTGCCTCAGGCGAAGGCGAAATGCTATCTTTGGCAAGACAGTTGTTCCACATTGATCGAGGAAATGCAGCAACCATGCCCGAAATACACGAAGGTATATCTTACTTTGCAAAATTGTTCTGTTTTGTTTGGTGCTGCAGAAAGTACAACAAATATTTCAGCAACATTGAGCACTATGGTTTGATATTTCGATTTTGATTATAAAAACTATATCAGTAATGTCTGTTGTGTTTTTATATTTTTCTATCGCCGTCTTAGCTGGCGTAATACGTCTTTGGACGATTTTGGACGAGTCTACCTTGTTGCATTTTTACACCCCGCATATGCAAACGCGCAAACAACAACCTTGCCCAGTTGAAGGTGAGCTCCTTTTTTTACACTGGTGTAGACGTGGTCAAAGTACTGTAGGCTTTTTTGGATCAAACTTTCTTGTTTGAAAACGATGTTAGTTTTTTCCTTATATTCGTATCTAAGGAGTTAAAGCTTTCAATTTTTTTCTATGAGTCTGCCCCTAAAAATTGTGGTTATGGATGGTCAAAGATTTTTGAATAAGGGTGATTTTCTATTTATAAAAACAGTCCTAGCTCAAGATTTGCACTTTTCTACAAAATATCGTCTTGCCCGTGTACGCAGTTTTTAACTTTTGGACCTTCGCAAATGAATATGCAGATGTCGCACGACGCCCACTGCCGGTGGTGCAGGGAGGCGAGTTAAAGCCGCTTGGAGCGCAGCCTTCGCGGCGTAACAAGTTTGAACTGAGATGTTCGCATTTGGCATCGACCATTTTGAGCATATTTTGTGTCAATCCACCAGGGTTGCGGAGTCGGAGGTAAAATATCCGACTCCGACTTTTCCATAATTTCCGGCTCCGACTACCACCTTTCCAAAATTTTCGACTCTGACTCCTTAACATAAAGGTAATGAAATTTGCCTCTTACAATCGATGGAGAACGTTGTGTACAGTAAGAAATATTTGTTTCAACAAAAGTTTCAAAAGAGATTGTACAATTTGAAGAGGAATTCCCAATTTAAAAGTGTGATGAAAAAAATGATCCGATTGGACATCCCGAGTCGGACAAAATATCCGACTCCGACTCCCAGTGTTGTTCGGAATCCGAATCCGGATTCACCCAAATGCCTCCGACTCCGCAACCATGATTTCACATCCTTCCAACTTTATGCAGTGTCTTTCTGTGGGGACTTTATTGTCTAATTTATGGGGAAGTTTCAACTCGTCCAAGGACGAATTACGCCAGCTAAATTTCCTCTTTAAGTTGATTTTGTTGAAGAAGACCAAGGAGAGGCGAAATTCCTCTTGGAAATCGAAGAAAATGTGCTTCCAGACAACAGTGAATTACTTAACGAAGAGGAAATTGAGTGTCTCGCATTCAACCGAAAAACCCCATCGACTCTCGAACAATGGAACGCCAAAGCTTATGGAACGCCAAAGTTTATGGAACGCCAAAATTTATGGAACGCCAAAGTTTATGGAACGCCAAAGTTTATGGAACGCCAAAGTTTATGGAACGCCAAAGTTTATGGAACGCCAAAGTTTATGGAACGCCAAAGTTTATGGAGGTAAATTGCTCACAACATGACAGAAAATAGTGCGCTTCTTTTTGTTTAGCGGAACCATCGATAGTCAGGCTTTAATACCCGTCGACTATTCTTCGTTTGCAGATGCACATGACAGTTTAAGCGAAAGTTCAGCAAAAGTCAGTTGCGATCAGACAAAACGGCAAGAAATGAAGCAAGGAAGTGACGTTGTCTTGACTGAGCCGCGAATAACAATTGCACGAAGCAGCAGCATTCAAAGAGGAGTGATCCCGGTTATCCGAAAACAGCGAAGTAAGTTTCGTATGCTGCGACTTGATATCTGGTCCCATCGTCCAATCTGTGATTTCAATTTAAAAGAATTTTCGCGTTTTTGATAAAACAGCGCAAAGAGATTATGTGGAAAAAACAAATGAAATTATATGTTTTTCCATCAGTAGTTGAAGCGCAGCCTTCGCGGCGAAACAAGTAAATTTGGCCAGGTATTGCCGTTTTTTAGGAATTCACAACGTTTCAAGGTGTTTGAAGTTGTATTGCGCAGCAGGCAGCTTTGACTGTACAATTTTTGCCAGCATGTTTGCAACATATGATTTTGATATAAATTCTGAAGCGCTGTTTTCACTCGTGATCAACGTTCATTCTGAGATACGCAACTGCACCAATATGCATCACCACCAGACCGTTTGCGCAGTGAGATCTCATTCTCGCGCACTCGGATAATTTCAAATTTATTATCGCATATATATCGCATAGCCCTTGAAACGCTTCACTGGCTGTGCGTCTACATCAGTTTTTTTTCAGCCGTTTTAGGGACCCGAATCGGGTCCCTAGAATCAGAGAAATCGGGTCCCTACATATCCATACTGGGTACATAACAATTTCCTTTAGAAAAAGCTGGTCCACATGGTTGCGCAATTGCCAGTGTAAAATTTTCTTAGAGGGAGCACTGCTCGTGATGGTTTTTACGTCATGCGACCATCTCTGCCTGACTGACGGAAAAATATCCTGTTAGGGGCCTTCATCGCAGGGTTGATTTTAGCTGTTGCGTTGTTCCATGGAGAGTTAATTTTTTGTTTTGATTTGAATAGAGGGAAGGTTTAATGGTAGATGGCAACCGTGTATTTACCAGAGCGTTCATTTCCATAAGCAGGTTAAATCTGTTGGTTCGGAACATAAAACAAGTTATAGTTTGAACTTAAACCACTTGTACGTTTGTGTTTTTTCTTCATCACATTTTTAGTTCGATAAAATATTATTTATTTGGATTATTTCATACATTCATGCAAAATGCTCACATTCTTCCGCAAAACTTACATTCAACAATGTGGACAGTTCCGGATTCGGGTGTAACTGATAGAAGGATGTAAAATAATGGTAAGAGTGGATAGAAGTGTTGGAGGAAGATGATAATAATGTGGGGTTATAGGCGGTGACGACCAGTCCCCGGATTCGTGCATAATGCCACTTGCACTTACATGTATTTTGTTCAAGGCAGCTGCTTTAGTAAATAACTTTTGACTGAATGCTGATGGTATCTACCGGTCGTGGTGTAATGTGTTGTTTTTTTTTGGTAACTGTTACAACATTATCAGTTTTTGATCTCGCATGCCATTTTGCCAAAACCTTGGCATATATGTTTTCTGTCAAAGACGTTGTTCTTTCCACTGTAGAAAGACTCCGCGTCTTTTGGTCTGAGGAAGCTTCTGGAATCGTGAGAAGGAAGTTTGCAAAGTGCATTGTGTCATTGGATACAGAAAAGAGGCGAGGATACTTGCCAGGTAATCTGAACAGTCGCATGGTTACCAAGCAGGTTTGTGGTTATTCTGGCACTGTCGGTTTGTGCGATGGACCGTGAACTCACGTGATCAACTTGATTGCACGTCGCGCCTTCAGAGCCTGGAACGAAGGTTCATATCCTCCCACCGCTGTTTTTTGTATATGCGAACTAACTTAATATTGAGCCATTTGCGTGTTGACTCGCAACACGTGACGTGCATTCCTGCATATTATGTTTTAACATTTTGCAATTACGGTCCGTAACGGAAAATAAACGACATTTTTAATATCTACCCAGTAGTTTGGGGTCAGGTCAGGTGTAAAAGTTTTGTTTTTAAGCGAGGGGGCACCTACGGTCTGTGATCAAAATTGAAAAATTCAGACAAAAGAAAAATTATGCACTTTCGAAGATTACATTTTTTGCTGTAAAAATGCGGATTACACAAGGCAGACGACATGAGCTAATATGAAATGGTTTTGTTAGGAAGAGACGAAATTGAAATTTTCCTGAAAGACAACGACATACTACCTTCCGTCCTATCCATGGAATCAAAAGTGACCAGAGTTTTACGGAAGGTTTCCAACGAAAGAAGAGCATTTCGTGAACGTTGTGAGAAACGTTTGCAAAAGATGGGGATGCAGCATTTCGGAATCAAGATTGCTAAGCTGTGATTGGTAAAATCTGCAGCAGATACTTCTGAACATACTGACGTCATGTTGAAGAATGCTTGTTCTGTGGCGTCATATTGAAAGAATGCTTGTTCTGTGGCGACATTTCTGTGACGCCATATTGAAATAATGTAAGGGTTGAAGGTTTAGGTCCTTTAGGATGTTTTTCCACTAACAAATCGCAAAATATAGTATTTTACCGCCATTTTTCTTGGTTTTGACCTGGAGTGATGACGTAAACCTGGGCTGATGATGTGTCTACAGTAGCAAATATTAAAATACGTTTAATTTCGGCGAAACACTTGCAACTTTTGAGGACGAACTGATAATTTCAATATCGCCTGCAGAGTGGCTGCAGTGCTTCAAATCGTTCTGAACTGACTCCCAACATTTCGCCAATTCATCTTCAGCCTTTTTGGCACAATTTCGCTGATTGTGGTGGAGGAAATGTACATAGTGGTTGCATGTGCTTCAGTGCTTAGTGCGTTCCCCATGAGTGATGTCAGGAAATTTCTATTCCTGATTCAATGTATTTGTTTGCGAACAGCCTACCAAACAATATGCAACCTGATAGCCTGCATCGATTGGCCGTATTTTCCAATCGCTTTTGTAAAAGCTCAACGCTGTTGCTTGACGTTGTTCAAGACAAGTTGTTTCCTTCACAGTCGTTTTTGTTGGCGCGTTTTTCAATAACGTAATGTAATCAAGGAAATCAGTCCAGTTAGAGTGCTACTGCAAAGTTATTAAAAGGGCGAAGCGGCGAGACCCTTTGTACAGCCTTGCTTCGGCTTGACAACCTCATGACGTCAAGTCGTTTAGCCGGGTGCTTTCCCGCAATAAGTCGCTGAGTTGCGTGTGTTCCCGCAAGGCGTCGCTGTGTTGGGTGTTTTTCTGCAACACGTTTAGACTGTGTTAGTTCAGCGACGCCAGCGAACGTGAAAAGATATGATTGTCACGTGGGGTTGCCATATCCGAAAATGCAAAATACCTGTCAGTCTCAGTGATTACTTTTCACGGTAACAAACAAGCGCTGCACGGCATTTTTCAGTATGTTGCACAACCAGGAGCTGCCAGAGGGGGGTACAGAAGGTACGTCGTACCCGGGCCCGGGACGTGCGGGGGTCCGGTAGAATGAAAGAATACGCGCTCAGTTCTTCTGTAATCAAGCCCAAAGTTCATGTTCGCTTACTCCAACTGCTGCGCTGGTAGCTATAACCCGTGTTATCTCTAAGAACTTGACAAACGCGAACTTGCCTAAATGGTAATTTTAATGAAAATTTTCCCAAACCTTCGCCAGCTAAAGACAGTTCCTAAAATAAATTGCGCGTACCAGTTGTGGTACGCGAAGTTCTAACATGTGTTACGTGAACAACTTATTTAGGCTTACTAGAAATCAAACAAAATACAGTAACAGTACATGAGATATGTTCTAGTCAGCTTCGCAAACATTGTTTTAATTCATACCAAAGACGTAGAGCGCTAAATCTCACTCCTTACTTCGTTGGTTTCAGTGGCGATTCTAATGGGGGGCCTGTGTGAGTCATGCCCCCCCAGATTTTTGCTTGGCCCCCCCAGGTTTTTTCATAATTTCCGGTTAAGTTCATTTGGTAGACATATACAGTAGATAACTTTTGGCCAGCAATGTTTTAAACGGTAATTTGGAAAACCTCTAGCCCAGTTTTTTTAAGGGAAATGTTAGGTACCCGGTATGGACCTGTAGGGACCCGATGATTTTCTCTGATTTTAGGGACCCGGTGATAATTTTCTCTGATTCTAGGGACCGATTTGAAATTCTAGGGACCCGGATCGGGTCTCTAAAACACCTTAAAAAACTGCTCTAGCCTGCATTCAATATTTACCAAATGCATGATAAGTTGTGTTATTGTTTTTGACCGTCGGGTAAATAAAGTTGATTATGACGACACACACCAGTGGTTGCTCGGATCCTGCGTGAAATTTAGTCAGACCGCGGTCGTGGTGTTGAAAAATTAATTTC
>JGI24021J15306_10004210_pt1 | contig 16621 bp, 7 predicted proteins | sample Ectturendosymbi1_FD_15306 | JGI IMG/M metagenome (IMG submission 15306) | reverse complement strand
GCTTGGTTTGATGATTGTGATCAACTGCCAATCTGTTCAAGTGTTCGAATGGCTTGTGGTATAGGCGACAACCACCATTGCTGGTAAACCGTCACAGTTTTGGGCTGGTTGCTAGCCTGGTGAACACGCTACCAAAACGACCACCGTACGCCACTGGGCTTATATGGCTAAACAAACATGACTGACCTATAACATGCAACCACTGTACAAAGAAGCCTTACCAGCGAAAATAGGCAGACGAGATGGTAGCCCCATGGTTTGTTGAAGCCCCACTAAAATAAATAGCTCAAAACATGAGCAAAAATAGTTTGGTTTGAAGCAGATTGAAAATGTGCATGACATTGGTTTATTTCTTTGGGGAAGCAAGAACATGTATTTTAGGCAGTGCATTTCATTTAATCCAAATAACTTCGTTCACCTACGTCTTTGCCAATATTTGCAGGATGCCCAAGTGGGTTCAATTTGCAGGATACAGTTTAGAGTCTAAACTTTAGACCTAGGGATATAGTAGTTTCACCTGATATTTTGAGATTGTTTTAATGGTTTCCTTATTGAATTATGTGGAAAATATGCAAAATATGACTTTATGACCTAATATGGAAAATGTGACTTTTATGACTTTGTAACTTTTGTTATAGACTTCGTAGGGGTGCGATTTTTGTTTTAAAAATCGTTTCGTAGCTTCCTGAAACACAGATAAAAATATGACTTTAAATGGCCGTAGTAATTCCGTTGCGCGTCACGGGATAAGAAATCATAAAAAGGGGACGCATTTGCTGTCGGCTAAAAGGGTCTTTTGACTAGAATGATGATCATCTTGGGGCAAACACCGCAATACCCCTCCTTTAATCTGACATTACTGTGGATCTGGTTTTAAATTCAAATCTTTAAGATTTGGTTGAAAATCGAAAATTGCCAGGATTTTTCGTAAACTCATGGCAGTTGAATTGCTTGCAGTACTGAAATGCATGCGACTCAGGTAACTCATGTTGTTTCGTAGCTGTTTTTTTCCACCTCGACAAATTTTTGTCAAGCACTTGTATGGGGCGCTGTTCGTAAAAATATTATATCTGACAGATTTAGCACAAAAACTGCTATTTCTGCGCGTATTTAGCTATCTCTGCACACAGATAGCTATCTCTGCCCGCATTTAGCTATCTCTGCGCAGACTGGTTTTGGGCTTACATTTAGGGGTTATGTTTACAGATTAAGTGTCAGGTTTAGATTTGGGTCTAGGTGTAATTTTGTGTTTAGGTTTTGGGTGTTGGGTTTAGGTTTTGTGTGTATAGGTTAATGTGAGTTTAGGTTTTGGGTTTGGTTTCAGGTTTGGGTTTTTAGGTAATATTACAAGGACTTTACGCTAATCCAAGTGTATCCCGTATCGTCCTTGTCATTTGACCAATCCAAACAATCGGATTCNCCTAATGGCAAAATAACTCCAGCAGTGCTTTAGCTTCATGAGGCAAAATAGACAATGCCTTGTTAAACTTTGGAAATGCCTAAAGGCAGTCTATTTTGCCTCATGAGGCAAAAGCACTCCTACAACTATTTTGCCTTCAACCAATCATATTTGGCTGAAGGCAAAATGGCTTCAGTGGTGCTTTTGCCTCATGAAGCAAAATAAAAATTCATTATTTTACATGGGTGGATCAGGACTGGATCGGACTGATGATTTTCAAAAATTTTGCGGATCAGGACTGGATCGGATCCAATTTTATCGGATCAGGACTGGACTCAGACTGAAAATTTCACAGTCCGCTCATCTCTGAAAGCTAGGTGGTTTCAGGTCTAAATCATACTGGTTTGATAATAACATAGGTTTGTGCAGACGATGGGCTACAGTAAACTTGTGGTGGTGGTCTCAGTGTTAGTGCCATGTTTTGCTCAAAGTTTCAAAGAGGATCTCGTCAAGACTGACCATTCCAACTGTTCTCACCAGGCGCAGCTCACCGCCTTCAGGTGCACAAAAAGAATGCTCTCACAGAAAGAGCGCGTTGAAAATTAAGTGCTCGCTTGTAGACGAGAACCGTTTTGTAAAGAGAATAACGCTGTCATAGAAAAAGTGCATCGAAAGGAACTGCTCGGTTAGGTTCTTGCCCGAAAATAACGTTGGCGACACACATCACTTTAGTAGCATTATCACAGTAGTAGCATTATGCTTGAAAGGCCAATTTGCGCAGTTCCGATCCGCTGTTCATTTGAAGAACAGCACCCCTCACTTAAACAAAAGCTCATGAACGTTCACTATCAAAGGGTCTCAGGTTATTTCTCACAGAGACACAATGATATAAACGCAATTTTCCAAACCTGAAGAGACATTAAAGAAACTGCGATACCTTTTTTGAACACAATTATCAGCAATCCTAGACGGGGCATCGGTGTTTTCATTCATATTCACCGTACTATGAGGCAAAAATTTGAAGAAATTCTAAGGTGCAATCAAATTCGGTCACTGATTCATCTAAATATCAGAACTACCGACATCTACAGGAACAGCCGGTATGCCAACAGTGCAAAACATGGCGAAAACGAACAGACCGTTTCTCCTCACCCTGTTGTCGGCAGAATCTTCGAATGTGAAACGGCCTTTCTGCAAAAACTGTCATCATTACCTGCCCAAGAGACTACTTTCGATAACAGGTACGTTTCGGTGCCGCTGTTTTGGCGACGACTGTATGGCGCAGGCGATTTGGCGCCCAACTGTTTTAGCATCATCCGTTTTATCACTGAGCTGTTTTGGCGCCAGTTTAGAAACTGACAATAGCGTGTAATGAAAATGGATAAAAAACAAGGTTGAAACTTTAATATGCATATCGTGATTGTAAGCTACAGCTCGCAAATGTTCAAATGGTACCCGAAAAGCATTGTGACAAATGGTACCCGTTAGTCACAATGCTTTTCGATATTTGGTTGGGAAGTTATCCCTATTCATCTTGAACTATTTTGAATGCATCCGTTTATAATTGTTGACGGCACTTGAAGAATTTCTTGAGGTTTACGTTTCAAGATTGTTTTGAAACAAGCTACCTCTTCTTCCACTGCTAAAGCACCGTGGCAGAGTTAATTTACTTTCTTCAATACTTCGTTATACAGTATTTCGTGTGAACCCGCCCCTTACATTCGTTTTTAGTTCGCATCTCCAAAACAGCAATATTGGGTCACTTTTGCTACATTTACCTAACACGTATAGATACCCATCGAATAAAGGAAAACTTTGGTTTATGCCTCTTACTAAAAATCTTTTCAACCATTTCTGGTATGGACTCGAAGATAAAAATGAAAGGAAGAAGTTACGAAAAGCATGTTTTCAGCAGCTCAGCGCCAAAGGGGTGATACCAATAGTCCCATTTCGATGGGAGTTTATCTTCAATATCAAGGATTGTTACATCTACAAAAAGTAGTGTTTTCGTTTGACACGGTCACTCTTCCGACAATCACTAATATCCCGGGAAATTTTACTGTGAATCTTGTTTTGAACAAGATTTTCCCAAATAACACTACAGCTTTTCGTGGCCTCAGTAGACGCTGGCTGAAAACTGCTGCAATGATGCGTGAAATATACGAAATTCCAGCAAGTTTTCTAAAATCCTTGGATTTCAATGTCCAGGGCCTAATTATTATGGGTATAATCAGATAGATGCCGTCGCTATGGGATTGCCAACGCTAACGACCGATGTGTCTATGCATTACGTTGCCAATCACAATTTCAAATCTTCCCTGTCCTATCACAAAACCAATCGTGCTGTTATCGTACAAGAACGATCTGATAGAACCCTACCAATGTGGATTTGTTTCTTGATAAAATCAATAAAGTTTTTTAAATGTTTGTTTTATCAAAGAATTGGAAACTAATGGTTGCATTGCTTTCTTGACCTTTTATTCAAAAAAAAAGCTGGGCGATTGTTACTGCCGTACCTACAGCAAGTTCAGCCTGATTTCCCAACAGTACAAAAGAAACTTGGTTAATTCTTTTTTACATTGCGCCAACGCAATATCGAGCTCTTACCGAATCACACACGAGGATGTCACAGAAATTAAGCAAATACTGTATAAACAACGTTTCACCCTGCGTTTCAGTTAGAAAATTTCTGTGATAGCAGCAATCCAAGCACAACGTAAAGCCAAGATAGGTGCTCAGGATAAAAGATCAGACAGATGAACACAAGAATATTTTGCTTAAACCACCGTGTCGGGATCTGACATGAATTTTCTTAAATGAAAGAGTTTGACTTCAGCTCAGAGCTTCTGACTATAACCGTCCTGAATAGGTTTCTGAGTTTCGTATTTATTATGAAACCAACAGAAACAAAATTTCAGGATACTTACATCGGAAGTGAGAGATTTGCCACCGCAGTGTTTACATGGCTTTATTACCAAGCTACAGTCTTCTTCATAAACGTGATTTTTCTGCGGAACGGTCGATGATGGAAATGAGCCTGCAATCAGTCGATTCTATATAGTTCAGGGAACATTCCTAGCAGAAAGCGAGCGTTCAGAATGTTTGTTGACGTTTTCGCAATATTTTTGTTGATTCAAACAAGCGTTGATTCAACAAGCGGTTTAAACCTCGAGGGAACAATATAGAAGAGATTGTTTTAGCAAAATGATGTGAAAACAATTTATCCAGACGGCGTTTAATTCACTGCAACACAATTTCATCGCACGGGGGAAAAACGCTATAAATTCATTTTCTGCTCAGAGTTGGCAATCGGAAGCAATACGTTTCAAACACACTTACCAGTTTGCACACTACAACGCAGTACGCATGCCTGTTAAGTGAAAAATTAGTACATGGCATATACAGCAGACAGGCTTTCTAAGAAAAGAATAGCACAAAGTAATTATGTTAGCGAACACAAATAGCTTAAGCGATAGTTTTTATGTAGAAGCTTTTCGTTTTTTTAAATATGGACTCGTTCTTTTCCAGCAAAAACATCGGCAACGCCATCTAGTGACGCTTGTAACTCAAAAATTGATTTCAAAATGACGAGCAGTTTCCAACTTTTGGCGGAACAACGTCGATCCCCAATTTATGAGCGAGTGTCATGTACTTGCTCTTGAGCTCGCACAACTTCAAGTATGTACCCTGAAACATTTAATTTAGGCCGATATTAGTTTGTCACCTTCACATTACAGGACAAGAGTAATGGCACAGATGCTCAGACAGTCTAAGAGACCAAAACCATTACGACGTTTCTAATTTGTTATAAAATATTCGCGATTTCCTGTTTTCTCTCATGTTTCACTGGCTTTTTGGAAGCTCATTCATTTTTACCCACATGATGATTGGGATAAATGTAGTATACTTAACTTAATGCTACTTACCGAGTCAGGTTTTATTTAGCATTTTCTTAGCCTACGCCGGCAGCTCCAACTATTGTGTAATCGCCAACACAAAACACGTTTAATTTTTTGAATGTTCAGACAAGAGAAGAGATATCGGTTTAAGATTTTGTTATGAGTTCAGCAAAACCTGCTTCAAAGTCTTGTTTTACCAAACAATTTCTGAAGACTACAAAGTACCCGAATCTGTTCAGTAATGAATGAGCTTTACCTCAAAATAAGCAACATTATTAAGAGAAGTTGAATCAACAAGCAAGTTTTTAGAAAAATGTTTCATGAGAAAGAATTTTGTTGTGATGTGAAGCTGTTGCAGAATTGACCAGAATATATGCAAATACTTCCAAAGCAAGTCAGTAGAGAATTGTAATCTAAAAATTTCGATTTTTGAATTTTTCCAGCTGGAAGCCTGCTACTTTGCTGAAATGTCAATCGCGAAACCTTTAACACGCAAATTAGACAAAGCGTTCTGGCAACATGTTTGTACAAGCAGAGGGTGGCAACGTGCTTAGGACATTAACCGTTAGGTAATTGCTTGCAGTAAGTTGGTTTTGATTAGTTAAAATGTGACATCTAAACAAATAGGAACACACAGTAAATTGACTGTAAGTAACAAACTGAAATGCAATAGCAGAAAGTCAGCTCACAAGTGGCATTTGCAACGACATGGATAAACCGAAAATGGTCACTGCAAAATAGCAAAGGCGCGTTACCAATCAGCACATACCGCAGGGTGGCAGTGGGGTGGGAACGGCGTTCCCACACCTCTGTTTTTAGCACTACACCACTGGCATATACATCACAACCGATTGCAAACACACGAAACTTCAACTAGCCGTCAGCAAATGCCCAACGATCATTTCACGTCGAAGGTTGAAGCTCTTATGCTTACCATCGGCTGGTGATACGTGAAAATTACGTGCGCTATACTGCACTTGCGGGTGTACTTGTTTGGAGCGCTTGGTACGTGCATTACGTTGAGTAGTGCTTTATCTGAATCCTTGCTCGTGTGTGGTTTCATTCAGTACAAGTGCTAGCCACACGAAACAACTGCCACTGAAAAACAGTTTCCTTAATGAATTACCGCAATTCAATTTTTGCAAAAACTTTTCAGTGGATATAATTAAGATAAAAATTTTCTGGCAAATAAAATATTTGCAAAATCTGTTGAAACCAGGTAAGATGCGTCTGCATTGAAAAAAGGGAATTACTCTTCACCTTTCAAAAGCTATAAAACTGTTCTACGGTAATGACATTTTGAAAGGTTTGTGTGCATAAGCTCACAGGACTTTTTTCTTAGTCAAAGCCGTGCAACAACCGTATTTGCTGAATTTGATCCTTTGCTGAAGCGAAGCGTCGCTTCTTTGACAGAAACAAAACTTTTAAATGACGCAGAAAACCGGTGTAGTTGATGAAAGAAGTTGCTGATTTGCTGACAGCTCTAACTAATTTTCCAGATAGTAGAAATGTTCATAATGTTTGCAGAGTTGACTTTTGAACGAAGCATAGCATCGGTCACGAAAAAGCACTATGAAGTGCTGTATGCAGCCAGAAGGTACTTACACTGAGGTTGCCGCTTTCTTGCTTTTTTAAGCTATAGTTATTTTCTGATCAGTGGTTTTAGTAACTTTTCCATGGTCTTTAGATCAGATTCTGTTTGTCCATTTATCAGTGGAAAATCACATAATGTCGACTGAGGACTCATACGGCCACTAACGCCTATGTAGAGAATTTATTTCCGGACGGTCAGAAAAAATGTGTTGGATTTTAATACATTTTAACACATTTCTCCTGGATTTTAACACATTTCTTTCTTCTCATTTCTTCGAAGAAGTCGTTATGCAGTCCTTACTTGCAAATGCCTTTGACCACCGTTGGACTGAAATGCTTCCCTGGCGTGGCCCAGTCGTCGGTTGTTCATTATAAGGAGGTCACCCGGCTCCAGCTTGAATTTGTACTGAAACACAAAATAATTGATTGTGTCAAGTGCAGTGATGCATAAAATCCGATGTGAAAACGTCAGTATTTAACTATTGAAGCGTCCCGTGTTCAAGTGCATCAAGGCAAAATTAGGCCTCGTTTCCCTTGGTGAAAAAAGACAGATGCTTATAACAAACTGCTCAAATTTATCGAAAAAACATTTAAGCCAATCTGTAGTTGGGGCGGCAATAGTTCAGTAGTAAAGTGTCCACCTCTCAATTGGAAGGTTGAGTGTTCAGTCCACAGCCACTGAGTGAATTGCTGTAGCGCTCCTTGGGCAAGAGCGTTCACCTCAACCGCCGCGGCAAGAAGCAGGATTCATGCTTCGGCCTGCCGCCAATTGCCGTCACCAAAATTAACAAAAAAGTAATACTTCTTAAACAGTTATTCGCGTTATGTGTAAGATTTGGTTAGGCATCAAACTGAGTTTAAGTAAGATACAATAGGTATTGCACTGAGTGGTATCTACGACGAACTTAAGCTTTCTTCTAGCTTCGTATTTTTCTTTCCACAACTCATATCAACCTTATTTAGAACACCAGTCAGATTAATGACAAATTTTTGCTTGTAGCATTCACCTGAAAGACTTTATTTCTCAGTATTTCCATAAACTTGCAGTGAGCTTTGTAATATCTGTCTACGTCACTTTCTTCGACCCGAATAGGAGATGTCAGTGATGGATGCCAGTTCACAGCCACGATCTACCGAAAAGCATTCGATAAAAACCTTTTGTCAAAACGACCCATGCACACCAATCGTAGCAGGTATTATTAGGTTGGTAGTGGCGTGAAGCGGAGTAAGAAAAATGCACAGGATCGTATTACTTTCCTAAGTTGCACGCTATTTCGCTGTGCCTTCTGATCTTTGCTTCATTTATTTACCTCTCCCACTGGAGATAATGTTTCAAGTAACAGCAAGTACAGTCTTGTCGCTGCGACAGCTTTACGTTTTTTTAAATTTTTGTGGATAAACCTTGACTGTTCACGGATAACTTCAACGTTTCCCATCCGCTCCATGTTAAGTGCGGAACGTCAATGCAGCAACCTCCCAAGCGTGCGATAGCTGTGCGCATTCAATAAATCAACAAAGTGCGCGTTCTGCAAACTTGTCAATTTAGTTTTCAAGCCAATGAGCAAATAGCCAAGCGTGCATGAGCAAAAAGCCAAGGGTATCCTACACATGGCTTACCCTTCCAAAGTAGTCGAGAATTATGTGATGCTTTTGATGGTACAGATAGACGGTGATATCACGTTTGAAATCAATGGTTGAAAAGGAACCAGGAACTTCAACAAGTGTTTGAAAATCTTCCGGAGACTCTTGGCGAAGTTTTTGAGCAACCTCGAAAAGGTCCACCAAAGTTGTTTCTCCTCCAGTAACACAGGAATCAAACCTTAGGAAAATGTAGAAAAAGTACGAAATGCTTGTTATCGATCGTTTAGCATGATAATGACTTTGAAAGAGCTTCGTTTGTTTATGTGAAGTTTTCGGAAACAAAGTCATTGAAGCAACTAAAAGAAATGTACAGTAAGCCTAAATGTGTTCATCTAGAAAAAGGCAAAGAAGCTGTAAAAATGTTTTAGTTGCAACTAATCGACGTAAAAAATTACAAAAAGCTTTTGTTTTTAAAACAATTGAACCAATTGAACATGAAACATTTGGTTTTATTTTTTACCTTAATTCTTCACAACCTTGCTGCAAACACCTTTGGCATAAAAAGCTACAATCTTGACGTACAATAAGAAAATAAAATATTTTCTCATTTGATATAATTTATTGTTTCATATGACTCAGCTATTGAGCAGAAACAAATATTTCGAAAACTGACCGTCTCCAGTATGAAAATTGGCCAAGGCAGGTGGTTCTCAAACCCTTGGTCAGGAACCGCATTTGACATTCCCAGTTTGAACAACGTCTCGTAAACTTTGATTACCACGTTGACAAATACATGCTAGGCGAAGTGGTTACGCCATAATCTGCGCACTTACTTCAAAGCATGCAGAAGCTGAACTCCAGGACAAGTTTCGTACTGAGGCTGGTCTTGGTGAACTGGCAGCTTCAGAGATGTGTATGCAGCGTTTTCTTTGTTGCTGATTACGACATCAAAGGTCTGTAAGAAGCTAAATTATTTAAGCAAATAAAACCGCTCGTTTTTATCCGGAAAAACGCCCTTTGAATACTCTAATATCATCTATAACTTTTTCCCATTTGAACGACTGAGAAAAACTTCGATTGCTTTCCGCTTTAAATTTCCCGTGCAACATAACACAAAAAACTGCTCGCGAAACTAATTCTTTNGAAAATTGAAACATTCTTTACATGGTTTGTAAGTGTGTTAGATCAAGCTTTATACTNGAAAAAAATGACGATGTCTATATTTGTTAGTTTCTTATATAATATTTTAAACGCAACACACTTCTTGAGTTCACGGGTAAATCATTTTACGCAGTTATGTTGATCTCATCTATCACTCCCACTTGATTCTTTGTTTTTTATATTTTTGATTTTATAAGTGCTTTTCAGTTTGCATCTTGGTAAATTGAAGTAAGAAGATTCTGCACGAATACAATGGTGAAAGTTACACGATATATAGCAGCTAAGTTGGTTCCCAATGATAATATATAGCGATTTTTAAAAGTTTTGTTTTACAGTACATTCACCATTTCATGAAATATGTTTCAAAATGTACTAAACATTTTAAAATCTACCTGAAAACTGAGTAGAAGACGCTTTCAAAGTCAAATAGTAATTTAGCGGAAATCACATAATTTAACAAAAGAACAGATTAAATGCTATTTCACCGCTGACATACCCTTTAAGTCCCGCGCTGGCCATAGTGGCCCGTCAAGTTTGATCGGCCATAAATCATGTACGGATTGGGCTAGAAAGCCAGTGAAAACATCCCTGGATGCGGGAAACATCCATAAATCCAATGAATTTGACAAAAATATACCTTCACGTTTGGTATTTTGAAGGATATCCATGTCTGTGCATTAGCCGTACTGATTTTTGGCAATTTTCAGAGAAAATAAAAAAACTCTTTCCCCGCATCCCGTTTAGCTTTTTCGATCCGGTTTTCGCGCTTCGCCGATGTCTGAACAACCCTAGAACACCATGTGCTCACAAATGTGGGTTCGGGCCGTTTTGGGGGGAAAATTATGGGCTAAAGACGTGTGGCCAGACGGAATCGGCCAGACCGAAAAGTCGCGTTCCGATGAAAATCATATGTTGATGCTGACTAACTGTTGGATCTTGGATCATGTTTGTTGTATTTTTATATAAAACTTTTCGTTGATGTAAGTACGTTTGCATTAAAAAGTGAACATGTAAGATTCTGCAAGATTTCATAGTCTGACCGAAATGCCTCGGGACCAAAAAGTCCCGCGACCGCAACGGCTCAGACCGAAACGGCCAGACCGAAAAGTCGCGTACACAATTTTTAAGACTTTCCGAAATGACTACGAACAAAAACCTAAAAATTACTGAACTTCAACACGACAACAATACGTTTGCAGGTCGATTCCACGAAAGAAATTTTACGAGCTGTTTGCATCGCACATTTACTTTTGTGAATATTTTTTAAGTCAGTGATTTCACCAGTCGCTTCGAAACAATTTAGGTTTTCGTGAACTGCCTACAACAGTTGTACTGTTTGAAAGTGAAGAGTTATTAGGCAAGCGATTGCAAGGCTTAAAATATTTGTGTGATAACAATGTTCCAGAGGCCTCAGCTTTGTTTTGTTGCGCTATAACCGACATTGCTAAAACTCTGAAATTATAAGACTTTAATTTTTTGTCTTGTTTTACTCATTTTGCCTTTAAATGTCTAAGAAAATCTTAATATTCAATTCGAAACTCAGGTCAGTTGCATGATTGTGCGTTTCTCGTAAAGTCAAGAGCAATAACGCGGTCATTAGCTGCTGGATTAGATTTCTTTAAATCTGTCAAACGCATTTTTGAAAAAAATGCATTGGTGTTGCAATGGTGACTATATGACGATACGCACGAGGCCTTACCGGATGAGAAGCTCTTTGCTCAAGTGCAGGCTATGTATCTGTGTTTGACATCGAGTAATTCACTGCTTTTAAATATCTATAAAATAGAGATTGTTGACGGTATGGATCTACAATATTTTTATCAAATTCGACGAGTTTCCCCCAGAATTTTTCCTGTTCGCGTTATGGCACGTGGCCCAAGCTCTTCTTCCAAAAGTGAAAACGTCTTTCGGGATGATGCAAATCAGGCTTAAAATCCTACATCAACTAACACTGTTCAAAGTAGTAATAGAGTAAAAACTGACCTCGCCATAAATGGTCGAATATATCGGTCCAATTTTTCTTGCAACCTACAGTACAAATGAAAAAAATGTTAGAAAAATCTCGCAGTTCATTACAAGTGGAAAATTGCTAGTCAAAACCACAGGTATAACTTGAATTTACTTTGGAATTATGTTGAATAATAAATGAAAGTTTAAACAACAATGAAAGATTCATCTTGCCTTTAGCAACATTTTATCTTCGCATGGAACGTTTTTGACCACCGAAAACCCAACTTCAATGAAGCTCTTCAAGACTCTATTAAAAAAGGTGGAAATAAAAATAATCCATTGAGTGCTCTGGACAAAGCGTTTTGGTGTTTCAAAAAAAAACAAGTTTTCCTTAAGATTTTATCTCCGTTGCAAACAAGCTTTCTGGCCATCACAACTGCTTCGTTACCTAGACAAACGACAGGGAATATTGATATCTTTATCAAAAACTTTGCAGTGGCAACTGAAGCTCCAACAAAAAGACGTCCTGGGCGCAATACAGGGCCTGAAGTCTATCAGGGATATTAGCAAAAAGTTTACTATGAGATACAATAGCGAAGTTCACAAGTATACATAACTTCTGGTTGAAACACTGGGTTATTCTTTTGCGCATGTAGTTTTGCCACGTAGCAAAATTAGAGATGAACCTGCCATGGTACGGCAAGTTGTGACACACTTCCAACACATTTCGCACTGATAAACCAACAACGTTTTGTGTGCAGACAATTGAGACCTCTACATTCGAGACCACGTTCTTCTGAGACCTGTTGGTTTAGGACTCATTCGTTTGAGACCACATTCATTTGAGACTTGTTGAGTTTAGACTGGCTCATTTGAGACCACATTCATGTGAGACTCGTTTTCTCCCGTGGTTGTTTCGACCAACGCAAAAATACATTTTTTATCGTCTTTCGTTTCTCGGTTAAAAACTGAAACTATTGCGGCGCCTCGATAATGGACACGGACAGGAACGCAAAACATAATTCTTTGACTTAGTCTAACAGAGTGACATTTCAACGGTGCAACGCTCCCTTCCAAGCCTGAGGTATGAAGAGTTTTCTGGCCTCTACGATGTTTTAAAGTGCGAGTGCATTTACAACCCAGCGTGAGTCACCTTGCAAAACTTCAGTTCTCCCGCAAAGAAGTGGAAGTTAGATCAAGCAAATATGATTCACAGTAAATCGAAACAGCTTCACTTTAACATGGCGCAAAATGAATCTTATCTTAAATGAATGTGGTCTCAAATTAATGTGGTGTCAAATGAATGTAGTCTCGACTGAACGTGGTCACATGTGAATGTGGTCTCAAATGAATGTGGTCACAAAAGAAAGTGGTCTCAAATGAATATGTTTAACAGGAATGTTGTCTTAAATGTTGTGGTCTCAGATAAACGTGTTCTCAAATGAATGGTCTCAAAGAAATGGTCTCAAATGAATTGGTCTCAATAGTCATGTAACCACAACAGTTAAACGGTGTTATTAGCCATTGACTACAATCGTATCTAAATATGAACTAGCAAATGCTGGTATAAAGTTTTAGCAGCGAGAAAAGCTAATTACCAAGTTCTTTCAAACATCGACTCGAACATTTCGTNGAGTGTTGCAGCTTCAGCCCACTAAAACATTTAAACACTTCTAAATCTTGGTATTCATTCCACAGGTGTAGCCAGGGGACAAGGGGGCTTAATAGTCACAAGATTTGATCCCCACTAAATTTTGGGATGGCTACGCCACTGGTTCATTCCCAAGAATAGCACTTGCTAAACAGACTTAGAAGTGTTACGTGTTTTTTATTTATCATTTGTTCCCAAATATTTATGCATATATTAATGAATTTTATTTTCAATAATCATTATGTGCTAAAGTTGCTGAATATATCAATAATATTAGGGGCAGGTAGGTATGGTAGGGGAAGGTGGGGAACAGTAGGACTAGGAGCACAGTCATCTTTTTTGATTTATTCAAAAAGTTGCAAGCGTTGAACTTTAATGTTGCCATGGTGATTTAGTCTCATACCGGCCGTAGTACTGAAGTGATTTTTCCTTGATGGTAGCCGTTGTTACGAGTTACTTGTTTTTTCTACCCAAACGTAATTTATAAAATCGCATTTAGATTTGCGTTTTGTCCACGTTAATCAACATCTTCTGTTCTGAGTTTTTGTGACGTTGCAGTCAGGGCAGCGCAACATTGTTTGTTAATGCAAGATTTTGAATTATTTTTAATTTGAGTTGGTACTTCTTCATTTTTCTTTTTAGATATGCATGGGGCACATCTGACTAAAAATGGGGCACACTCAACATATCGCCACTAGGTCAGTTTAAAGAATGTAAAGCTTGAGGGGTAATATTGGAATGCAGTACAGAATGATTCTAATCTATGAGCATTTTTAGGTATATTATGTGCTTAGAAGCACATCATATTTGTATGGTAAAGCATGAATTTCAACATACTGGGTTGGTTTCATTTAATTTTTGGTAGTCATACAAACTTGCTTTGCCATGCAGTGATAGTGGGTAATTAGAATGTGAAAAAAGTGGAGAGGCAGTTACATGGGAAATTACATGATCATGATGCAATGCATGCAACCCAACTTTTTATTGGCCGGTCAAGTGTTCCCCAAGCTCATGTCAAGTGTGCCCAGGCATAGGGCAAATTCGACACAAAAAGTACCCTTTTAAAATTTATTGTAAAATTTTTATGAAGGGCGGTGTTTTCATGTTTTGGCATGGTATTGTGTATGTAGAGTTGCTTTATTGTGTGACATATTTTGAGCTTGTTTGGACTTGAAATAAAGTAGCAGTGGTTGAAAATGCAAAAAAGTGTCATCTGTACCTCACCTTCCCCTATGTTCATGCATTTTTGTAACTCAAATCACGAAATAACACGAATGCAGCAAGAGGAAAAACAGTAACATCAAAGATCACAAATTAATTTCATGTTGATGAGAATATAAAACATCAGAAATTGAAGGTTTCACAATTTAAAGATCGTGTTCTAACATGTTGAATCACAAAGAGTTGGTGAAAGACCACCTGGGTCAAGTTTGTAGCCAGCCCTGTTGCTAGCAGTAACCAATTTTTAATTGAAGACGTTTCACAAGTAGTAAAAAGTAGCCAAATGCTTCGAATCAACGTCAGTTAAATAAGCAAAAAAAAAAAACTTTACAAAAACAGTGAAGAAAAGCATGCCTATGTACAGGGGGTGGGGTGAGCAACTGCACAGGTAAATGATAGGAGGGAAAATAGGGGCATCAACACATATTACAGAAAGTGAGAAGCGTGTAAAACGAAAATCAACAGGAATTCTGGCAAGATGGCAGGACGTTTTTATATTGTTTTCCAAATGGATAAAGCGAAGAATATTTCAGATTTTCAGGCATATCAGACAAAATTTAGGAACCAATATTCTTTAAATAAAGCTGACCCAAAGACGTTTTCATTCTGGGTAAATAATATTTTTGCAAAGAAGCAATCTTGTTTCATATTGGTGGGCTGATGAAATCTCAGTAAAGTAGTTACCAAAGTAATCAATAAGGTAATCCACCATTATAAAAGGAGTACATAAATTTGGCAACTGAAAATTTAAATAATTCTGGTATATTTAAAATTGTGCGCTTAGAATAGAGTACAGATGTTTTGGTTTTGTCATATTCAAGTGTTTTAACTGCTTTATTCTGCAATCTAATTAAAGAAAGTAAAGTAGTCTTATTGACCCTTCCCCAGTTAAGTACTGAATAAGTTAAACAGGAATGGAAAAGAGCAAAGCAAACAGATTTGAGCACTGAAATATTGGTATAGTGTTTTAATTTGAACGACATTCCACATGATTTGGGGAGTTGTGTCACCAACTCTTCAATTTGAGGCTTCCAATCAAATATATCATAAAATATAACACCAAGATATTTTAAGCTACTTTGTTTTGATATTGGGTGATGATTAATTGAAACTGAAAAATTGATATTGTTATGCTTGTTCATGAGCGCGGAATTGCTTTTGGAATAACTGATACATAATTTGTTAGCACGAACCCAGTGATCAAGTTTTTTGACTCCACGGTTAACTAAATTTTCTAAAATTTTGTGGTTTTTCCCCGAAATATGAAGATTGAAAAAAAGTAGCCTACATGCTCATCTGTCGAAATGCTGAAGGGGTACGTGGTCAGAGAAAGGTTGGGAACCCCTGGGATGGCCTATAAGAACAAGGCACTCATCGTCGTCCCACAGGAGACCCATGCACTACCGCAGACAAGCTAGGCAGTGGTTCTCAAACTTTTTGAGATCGCGTACCACCTGATGTTTTTTTAATGTTGGAGGGTACACTCCTGGTTTCAGAAGAACGTAATTTGCTCAAAATGCACTTAAGATGAATATAGCAAATAAACGAATTAGCAACATTAGCATAACACACGAACGAATTATGACACAGAAATGAATTAACAAACCTTTTCGAATATGACAGGAAAGCTGCTCGCGTACCACCTGAAAAGCCTTCACGTACCACTAGTGGTACGCGTACCACAATTTGAGAACCACTGAGCTAGCGATTCCCAGCTTCTCACTGGCTGGGTCAGTTCTGAGCAGGAAGCACGGCCTTGCCATGTTTGTTGACGAGCGGTTGGAATGGTCACTGGTCGATCGGTCTCCAGAGAAGTCAGAGACTGAGTGGTAGTGCGTAGACGTCGCAGGATATAAGATCATTAACGTCTACAAACCTCCACGCTCGCGACTCACACCTACAGCCAGTGGCGTAACCAACGGAGGAGGCAGAGGTGCGAGGCGCCGCCCCTGGCAAGCTAAATGTAGAAACTGTGCCCACTTTAGCTCACATTTTGATATTTAGAATTCTTTTGGTTTTCAGTAGGTTGTTGTTTTTTTCGTTTGCCAGGGTGTTTTCAGTTTGTTTTAGCAAGTATAGATATCTACAACACGCGAATTCACTATCATTTTATAACTTTGTTTCTGAGTGTTGGCTAGTGGGCCCCCTTCAGTTAAGTTTTGCCCC
>JGI24021J15306_10004207_pt1 | contig 16628 bp, 9 predicted proteins | sample Ectturendosymbi1_FD_15306 | JGI IMG/M metagenome (IMG submission 15306) | reverse complement strand
AACTCGGTCTATCATGTCTCAGGTTTGCTTATGAACGATTCACTGACGCAATCGACCCGGGAGGGAGTGGATCGCGTCAGGACGAGTCAGTGGCGTCTCACCACGCGCATGAAGCTCTTCCTTGTGCCCACCCATTGACGCCGAGCACGAGGCAGCAGGTAGGCCGGAAATATCGTTTCTCAAGCCTTCCCGACCGGGAATCGAAAATGCACTACAAGCTTTGGTGGCGCGTGCTCAATCCACTGTACCACCCGACCGGTCACATGCTGGGGTTTAACTCATCAAAACTCCTCACAGGTAACAGATCAGTACGACCTAATGTTTAACATCGCAGTGTTAGCCGAATTTAGATGTGATCGGCAAACTTTCTTGAAGCGCTCCCGAAATGGGAAGATCCATTCTATTCGTCCAGGTAATGTAGGATGGCGACAGAAAATTAGGCGTAATTTTAATAATGCTATGTTCCCACTCTGCTTCAACAGACTATATTCGCACTGGATGAGAGGATGAAGCTACAACTGAACCTTGGTAAAAGCCCCCCAAACCCAAATCGGGGGCGCCTCGCGCGTTTGGGACGATGTGTGATTTTGTACATCACTGTGTCAATGCAAACTAAAAATACAAGTGAAACAAATTGTCGAAAAACTGTAACTGAGGAATGGAACTCGATACCCAAGCGACGGCACTGCACAATTGCGCGCAGTGATTACACTTAGCGCGCTAAGAGGCTCGTCATTGCTCGCCGGTCTATTAACACGTCATATTAATGATATTGCTTGCTCACAACGTCGGTTGCTCAGGTTTTTACCTGTCTCCTCTTGCACACTGTGCGCCGATTCAGTTCGGCAGAAATCGCATAAGGGTAATAGCCCATCACTGAAAGGCTAAGCATTATAGTTTGAATTTCTGGCATTATAGTTTGAATGCCAGAATGAAACCTGTGTATAAGTGCAAGAGCATGGATTTGCAGAGTCGTCCATTCACAATGGTACTGCATTGTCCCACATTGTTGTTGTATGTGGTTTGAAATCAAAGTCATTTCTAATTCATCGCATAAGGCAGTAAACAACAGCGTTCTTGACTTTATATTTGTTTCTATCCACATGTTGTTTGTATATGTTGCCTCAGTTATTGTGTTCAAATGATTTGAGTAAACATTTCCGCAAACGTGGCTTTAAAGATACTGCGCGTCGCACTTGATAGAAGGTCATTCCGCTCCCTTCCGGGTTTGCTATCCTATGTTTTATGAACATACAACCATCGTGTTGATGTTGTATTTCATTACAATTTCGTTCATTAGTATGCAAGTATTGTTAGTTAGCGTTAGTTTTATTTGCAATAGCAGGAGTTGCGAAAACGACGCGGCTAACGCTAATGGAAATGTAGAGCTAATACGTTTTTCAATACATCATTAACAATACGTTTTCCAAATGTTATCAAATCTTACAGCAATATTGCTATGAGTTCGTCACTGGGCATCGCAAATTATAATATTCTTCTGCAGGATGCTGCGAGCCTGAAAAGATGAGAAACACTGGCATGGTCACACTAATGAAACTGTGCAAAGTTAACGTGGTTTTTCAGAGGCAGTGAACTTCTCGTAAAGTTCTTCATTTATTCACCAGTCTGTAGAGGCAAAATTGTTAAGCCCTCGGATTGTCAGCTCACGAAGTAGACTATTGGTAACCTAAATATAATATCTAATTTTGAAAGGGGCTGCTACAGGTAGTGACTGGTCACGCCAGCTATTTTTATCTTTTGCCGCCGTTGCAATAACGTGTTAGAATATTTTGGGAAGTTATTTTACAGTAACTTCGAGATTGCGTGTCATGCAGAGAATTTAGCTAATTCTTTCTTGGTTTCCTAAATCATTAAAATTTATATTTAAATGCCAAGTCTAAACAAATAAATCAACTAAGAAAATCTGCATCAGTTTTGAGATGTTGGCTGCACCCCAATAAAGCAACCCATTTTATTGATTTATACCATCGTGCCCGTGCAATGTTAGAACAAGACCAGAAAGCCACGTCCCAAACTTTTTCTTCGTTATATACTGCTTTTACAGGATTATTTAAAAAAATATGTGCTGACAGTTTTGCAGAGAAAAGATCAGTTTGTTTAACTCCAGCTGCGTGTGCTTGCAACAGCAAAATGGGTGGAGAGTGTAGGTAGACCCTATATAAAGCAAAAGTACTCTATATCTGTTGGTAGCGCAACCACCACAAGCAGTATTGAAACGTTTGTAAGCTACAGTACAACATTCGATAATATGCAACACCGCATGTTATAAATAGATTTCTTAAGCGCAATCTAAATTCATTACAAAGAATAGTCTATAATTTACTTTTATGAAATGTACAACGTTAAACTATTTCACTCAATGCTTGCAAGATAATATCGTAACAAACAACATCATTCCACAAATTTCAAACACACGTAATTGTTCGTGTGTTGCCAAGCAAGCTTTTGGGATTCAGTGTTTCAACAAACGTAACGGGTTTGTTAATTCAAAAATACTATTGCCAATTCATAATAAAATTTTTCCTGCAATTAGCAGCAGCTTCAGTGGTAAAAGAACTCTTACGCTGTCGCAGTTGGAGAAAGTAGTTCAACTTCTAGAAATGACGAAGTGACGTTGAAACATGTGTATGCTTTTAGTTTTAGTCAAGTGAACCTATACAGCTCTGTACTTGAAAGGCAGCTGCAATTGTAGGCGTGTAGATAAGCATAGTTGACAAAATTCACCTCAACCTATGTTGACGAACCAACACTATAATGACGTATCAACGGGGCACTAACCAAAAACTTTGGGGAGCCTCGCACTAACACGTCACACCACTGAGCTACAAGGCACTTCTTGGTTTGCATGTGGAGTATATTTATGTGTATGTTTTAGTAACTCTTCATCATGGCCTGTCTCGCCGAAAGCAGGTGGAAGCAACGCCATTCATAATAATCAACATAATTTTGGAAATACTTGTTTTTCCCGCTTGAAAGAGCTGCACGCCAGTTATCGAGATTGCATGCAATTGACTGCCATTTGTCAGGCGAAATAATGAAGCTCTCCTTGTCGCGTTTGAGCACTTCCTAAAAGTGGGTTTGAGCTTCAGTGGAATGATCGACAACTGCCAAAGCACTGCAGAGGAGATTTTCTGGTAGGCGGTCATCTTTTTGCTTTTGTATGTGATCCGCCCAACACAGTCGGGCACTGGTGTGCAAATGTCATTAACGCCTTTCTAATATATACAGAAAAGCAAATACACTTACGTAAGAAGGACATTTAAGATTTGCGAATGCAGACAATTTGAGGAGAGTTTTGGGCCGGATTTCAGACTCTTCAACAATGCTTACTTTCCTCAAATTCAGCATTCAGATACATCAAGGGAGAGCATATAGCTCCAAGTTCGTTTATTTCTTAAATTGTTTATAAAGATCTAACTGCCTAATTGTATGCTCCAACTACATGAAACATGATTCATTTCAGGATCGGATGAAGCACATGGGACCCCATTCATTTTGATGCTTTGTCAAATCCAAAGCCCAAAAATAGCACAAAATACGGTTATGCTTCACGCATGGACTTTCATGTCAATGCAAATGATTCATTATCTAAAATGAAAAATTCCTAAACAGCCATATCACAGGCGTAGACAATCCTAGTAACATGCAATCAGGGATGGACAATTCACAATAGCGAATCCGAAGAATTCGGATCCTAAGTTTTCAGAAGTCGGAACGGCAATAAAAATTGAATGTTAGGGTTTGGTTTTTACCTTCCACATGAGCGTAAGTAACAAATCTGCGTGTAGCATGCGTTACATGTGCGTCACACACGCAAGTAATTATTACGCTTGTTTTGTTTATAACTCATAAAATGTGAGCGAGTGACAAAAATGGAGTACAAAGACCAACGTAATGTCGCATTTTCTTGCCTTTTCACCCTTTTTCTTCGTTTTTTTGTCACTCGCGCGCACTGCATGGTATGATGAGCAATCAACGAAAATAGAAATTGCAAGCTTCGTGGAGTTAAAAATTCAAACAAAAATGCTGACACGCTAGTCTGGTGGTGGCAAAGGACACAACGAAGGGTTGCTTTGTTAAAGCAATTGGTTTCAAAATGTCTCTTGCCACATCAGCATCTTATAGAGATTATTTTCAGGTACGGTGTTAACTGCCATCAGATTGCAATCTCGTTTAACGGACGGACACGGAGAAAGACTTGATATATTACACTAATTATGTTTTCTTTGTCGTTGTGAAAAATATATTGTCTTCATGCCGGTTTTGCTGCATCGATAGAAGCCAAAATATTCGGAATATTAACAGGTATTTTGGATTCGATTTAGATGTTCCGAAATAACTGTGGTTCAAATAATGATTTTGAGTCGCCCATCCTTACGCCTAATACGATATACATGATTGTTGCAATCGATAAATTCAGCCAACACAATATGATAAACATAGAGTAAGAATGTGCTCTAACATTCTTAATTTTTTTTTGCTTGCTGAGATAAGCTGCAGTACAGTTATAGGTATTGTTATGCAACTGAACCTTCGAGCGGCGATTTTCAACCGCGTTCCACTCTCTGACAAGCACAGCATGAGAGAACGTTTGGCGAACCATCAAAAGGTGAAAAATATTTCGCGGATCCACGAGTTGCGTAACAACTTTGCGGACTGGGGAGCGAGAAGCAAGAATACACACTTTACAAATTTTTGCGATAATTATCACGAAATGTCCGGCTACGACATGGCAACGTAACACCGAGCGCGAAGAAATTGATGAATGTGTTGACCCAGAGAACGGCAAAAACGCTTACTGACCAGTAGCGGTCGACTAACTAGCAGTTGGAATGGAGAATTATTTTGCCGGACTTAATGCCTGCACGGTCTCTGTTTATTTCACTGTAGTCTTGCTAATATGAGGCTTCACTTTCAGTTAAAAATATAGCTAGGTCATTCGGGTGATCTTATTTCAAAGTTAACCTCAGATAAGCTTAAACTTGGAAAAACGTCTTTCAGCTGATGCCACAGTAATGGTTGGCATTTTCCTAAGAGCTTTAAAAATTTTGGATTATCTGCGTTGCTATTCGTTTAGCTAATTTTGGAAAATTTACATAAATATTTCTTTTAGAAAAAAAACTTAACAATTCGGAGTTGAAAATCAATCTTGTCTGGAATAACATACTTTAGATTTGCAGCATGCATTCTTCTGCTAACATGCATCCGGCGATAACTGAGGCACCGTTTGCGGCAAGCTTTGAAATTTGTGAAAAAAAAACAGAAGAATGCTTCTAGAGCTTAAATACATTGCATTAAGCAGAATTAGTAGGCCCTTGTTCCGACTGACTCGACCTGTTCATTGTGCAATGTACAATACAGACCTTGGTTGGAATCAGGGCTTCTCAAACTACTGTATGTAATTTTGGGTCGCGAAAAAATTGGCTTGACAAATCAGATACAAACTTTTTGTAAACTTTACAAGAAAATTAGAAGTAGGCTTGCAGTGAATTTATTTGTAGTTTCTACTGCATTTTTGAGGCAATATCTTGCTTTATGCTGTCAGTTGTTTACTAGGACGTCTGCCTGAGCTATCGAATGATAATAATAATCAACCAAGCACAATAAGTTATGCGTTGATACGTCGTGCCTGTTTTAACGTACTGACCAATATTGACCGTATTGCATTCATTCCGACACGAAAGCATGGTTCTGTTTAGAACTGTAGGTCTAGTCTTTTAGGAATTAGGCTAACTGCTTTGAAAACACACTGATTACTTTTAGACTAAAGTTAAACGTTTTCAGTTTATAGAACGCATCTTTGGAAGCACTTTAGACTTTTATTAAGGAAATGCTGGATCCACAAACCATGCACAATTGTAATTTCAAGAGGCCACACACCTGCCATGCCAGGATGAATTTGCGGAGTTATTAAAATTTGGGGAGTTATTTAAAAAAAGTTTGCAACTGGAATTTTCAAAACAGAGTTTATGTTATTTTTAGATAAGAACAAGAAATGAATGCTCAGTCATTTCTGATCTAGCCATTCATAAACTCTTAGGCTTTTGCACAAAATATTTGTGTGAAGCGGTATTCTAAAAATTGATAATCATCGAGTCCGAAAAGCGATCCTTTTTGAAAAATGCTAAGAATGTCCTTCGTCCTGGGTTGTTGGCATCAATCTTCGAATGGATGATCTGTGTAAAATTATCAAGTACATCAATCCCATTAGTTGTGCTTGATAACTTCTATAAACTGAATTGATTTTGTTAGATTTTTTTCGCCTTACTGTTTCCATGACATGGTAGTTTTCTTACTGTGTAGTTACTTTCGTGGAATGTGGTGGAATGTGTGTATTTTTATGATTTTTTAACTGGGCTGCAGAACAATCATTTTTTTAACTGGGCTGCAGAAAATCATTAATCATGTTTTTAACTGGGCTGCAGAAAAGCATAGAAAATCATTTTTTTAACTGGGCTGCAGAACAAAAAGTTTGAGAGGCCCTGGTTGCAATAACAGTATTGCACTAATTCGTAACAGGCACTACTTGCAGGCATGGTTTCGACCAAAAAAAACAGGAATGGCCAAATGCATATGAAACACCGTAGGATGGGGTAAGCACGTTTGACACGTTCGATATAATCGGATGAGGTTCACTGCTTTGTTCAGACTGGGTCATTGTCAGCGAACAATTCGAGATCTGAAAATTGATTTAACTGCGATTTTGGGTCGCTAGCTCACTCTGGTAATCCATTGAACAACCTGCCCAAACACAATAGTGGGGGATCCTTAAAGGCTGGGAACCCAAGAAGTTACATCTTTCTCATCGACGGAAGGTCGGCCCTGCTTCAGCTTGTGCATAAATTACTGTATAATAGGTTGTTTTTTTAATTCCCTTTACCAAATTGACAAGCTGCGTTGAAGAACGACCGAGTTTGGCAACCTTGTTTGAAAGTACAGCAGTGTGTTCCAACCGCAGGTGCCGCGAAGCTTCAGGGTTACGCGAGTGACAGTCATGTCCTCTGAGAAAAATCTGCAAGGCTGGAACGGACAACAGGTTTTTGTCGGAGTTGCATCTTGCCCACAGCATTTAAGTCAAGTTTACAACTAGCCTTGGCGTTTGAGCCTCTAAGCCTGAAATTTAGGGTAGCCTACGTCTCATGCGTGACTCATGCTTTTCATCTGGGGCCCTTTTAGAGTGGAACCTCATGCTGTCAGGTGTTGAAGACCTGGCTAATCGCTACATCGCTACAGAACGTAGCAACTTCACACTTACTCGACCACAAGCATTAAGTCTTAAGGCTCACTGGTTTCGAAATAATTGCACTGAGGTATTTCGAAACCTCCAAGGGCTACTGAATACATAAATGAGGAAATAACCTATTGAACCCAACACTGAATTGAACGTTGTTATCTGGCTTTGATACACTGCCATCTCTACTGGGATGGAATCACTGATACGAAGCATATCTATGCTTTACTTGTTAGTCTGCTTGAGGGCGACTTCCTCCAGGCTTTTGAAATTTGATATTTTCCTATTAATGTTTTAGTAGAAAAATGATTTCCTCTTAGTTTCCAGTTGGTAAAATTAAATTTAATCACTGCTGTTTCTCCTGGAAAAAATGCTTCTGGTCACCACCTGGAAAAATCTGCCATTGCCCCAGCCCTGGAAAAAAACTTTCCGACGCTCATTTCCAGCAGAATATCCCAGAAAGATTGATGAGGCAAATCCTACTGGTTATACCCACTTGAAAGCGTCCCAGAGGCCGCCCAAGGACCACGTTTCGTGACTACATCTTCGACTTTACTTGGTCCCATCTTGGCGTGGATCCAGCAGAACTACAGTATCTGAGATTTCTGCTGACCGTGAGGTATTTCGGGTCCTCCAAGGACTGCTGTCCCAGCAACCCTCCCTAGAGAAAAGGNGGATATAAGAATGAATGAGTGAATCGTCCTAATTGCGACTGTGGACCGATTTGCCAAGAAACGAAAGTCTGAAGATACCATAGCTGACAGTGAGACTTAGATTCCAAAACAGTCGATTGAAGCTGCGGGTGCTGCTCTCAGTACCTCATCCACTCAGGTGACAGTGCCGAAAATTAATGCCACCAACCCGCAGCTCAACCCTCGTCAGTATAGTGACAAACATACGCAGCTCTGGAATGCGAGGAGAAGCTTGCCAATAGTACCATGGCGCCAGCTAAACTGAAACGTCACTTACAGTAATACTGAAACAGTAGACATCCAGACGTATGGGACAAAAATAAACCGCATTTCCAGAGGGAATCGGCCATGTATAAGAGGCAAAGGGCTACGTTTGCATGAAAGTTAAGATAAATGACAAAGCTCAAGAAGCACGTTTTACTGTGGCAGAGATTTTTGCTTCAAAATAAAATCACATATCATCGCTGTAACAGTAATTTTACCTGCATGCCAAGAAATAGTGGAGCATGTTTGGACAGGGTCAGGGGCGTATCGATGGGGCGCAAGGGGGCACAATGTTCCGGAAGCCGAATCACTGGGGAAGGCCGAAAAGTCCCAAAGGTAGCGCAAGTGCTTTCTTCAATGCAGTACATTTGCTCCCGAATGACGTTAGATTCGAACATGGGGGAGCCGAGCTTGTTCCCCCTGGCGCTGTCTAACCTCGTTACGCCCCTGTCACAGCGTGCTGTATTAGACATAAATAAGATTCCGTTTTCAGGCAACACAATAAGCAGGCGTATCGCACATTTCTCCGGCGACATGGAATGCAATGTTCAATCTAAAATAAAGGGCTGTGAGCTCTCTGCACTTTTGATCGACGCGAGCACGGAGATCAGTGGTAAAACCACAGCTTTTGTATATTGTCGTTTTATTCAGTATGGAACTATTGTGGAAGACTTTCTGTTTTGCAGAAAGTTGCCAGGAACAGAAAAAGGACAAGATATATATGACGTTTTAAATTCGCGTTTGCTGATTTGCGAATTGACTTGGAGAAGCTGTGTTGGCGTTTCTACAGATGGCGAACCTGCAATGACAGAAGCCAAAGGCTTTGTTTCGCTGGCACAACAACGGAAATTCAGTATTATAGTTGCACATTGTTTTCTCAACAGAGAAGCATTAATTGCTAAAACAGTTAAACCTGAAGTGAAGTTTGTGGTGGATGTGGTGGTGGAAATCGTTGATTACATGAAACTGAGACCAAAGAAATGTCGTCAGTTTGAGAAACTTTGATAGAGTATGAAAGCATACCACCACGTTCACCCAGCATGCAAATGTGCCATTGTTAATTGTCATGGAGGAAAGTTTTGCGTTGTTTTTATGAACTGAGAGAAGAGATGTTATGCCTTTGGTTTGCAAGACAATCTAAAAAACTAAGCACAAGTCTTGAGCAATGAATCTTGGTGTTACAAGTTAGCATACCTGACCCGTATATTTCAGGAGCCGAACTTCTTGAGTAGTGATACTGTACAATGCGGGAACGAAAAGATCTTGATGTCGACAAATAAAATAAACGCGTTTCAAAACAAATTGTCAATTTGGAAGAAACGCGCAGTTTCAGGAAGCTGCTTCCTATTGTTCTTAGAAGAAACTACCAGAACATTTTTCAGTCGATCTTGAATCAATTGGACACTATGTTGGCAGTTCTTGGCAAATATTTTTAGTCGAGTGGCCTAGTTGGTTGGTAGACTGGATTCGATTCCCAGTCGGGTCATACCGAAGACTGTAAAAAATGGCACTTGCGGGCTGTCCAGCTTCGTGCTCGGCGTTGATGGATGGATGCAAGGGAACAGTTGACGTGCGGTGCTGTAACTGACTCGACACCAGTGCAGCATTCACTGCCAAAGTAGCATCGTGGCCCATGGCGCAACCAGACGGAAAGGGCGCCGCAGACCACTCGTGACACTCCGAAAGGAATACAGAAACCGAGTATAAACGAAACTGAACTGAATGCATTATCCTTTACAACGTGGCTCGAAGCCTATTTTTAAAATGTGAGCCAGTTGACCAGAAGTACCTGGCAATTGTCCAAAAGTCTTTGCGACATTTGGTGCCGTTTTCAACTTTGTGTGAATTTGGATTTTCAGCCATCGCCATGACAACACTCAAACACAAGAAGCGAGAGCGTTTGTTGACTGTTGANGAACTTAGGTGTGTTTGTGTTAAACACTGAACCAAGTTGAAGCGCTTTGCAGAAACCGCCCAGCACAAAATTCCGCACTGAACTTTTTACTGCCGCGATGTCATGGTAATAACAGAAAAAAAANTAATCAACTCGACCCATAGTATTTATTTCTGATTGAGCTTAAATTTACTTTGTGAATTTTGCGTCACTGTTTATTCATTCGCAGGGATTCCTGAGCGAAATCAAAAATGTTGTTAGGTTCATGAGTAGACGTGAATGCGACACTTTGCCCATCTGGTTAAGTAAATAAATAGGACAGATATTTGCATCATCATCACAGGGTTTCTTGAACAGTGTAAGCATTAGTGGAAGATCCCGCCCCAGCAGAAAAGTTGAAAAACACGGAAGTAAGGCAAAGGAAGAGTTTTTCATTGGTTAGACCAGGAGCGGCCAACCTATGGCGCACTGGATGATTTGAAGAGGCGCGTTGCCTCCCTGTGATCGTACTAAAGTAAGATAGTAAACCCCCGCAATATTTTTATCGATTTTTCGTTTCGTACAAATGCCTTATCGAGTTACCAGTTATCATTGTGAAAAAAGCTGTTCATGATTTTCTGGAAGAGAAAAACGAACCACCTGATGTAAGAGCTCTTTTATGTGATAACAACTGGTTATTTGATCTGGAATTTTCAGTTGATGTTACTGACGGTCTTAATAATCTGAATATGTAACTGCAGGACAAGAACAAATTCTTTCCTAACTTTAGTAAATGATATCATTGCATTCAAGATGAAGTTGAAACTGTCCATCTCACAGTTAGAAAATGAGGTTATGAACCAGCTTCGTTATTTAAAGAAGTAGATTGAATGTGCTGCTGATAGGGGAACTTAAGGAAATGAACTGAAAAGAACAAGTTATTGCAAGACTCATTTCAGAGTCACTTTTGTGATTTTGCTGAAGAAGCAGACTACATTTCGCACTTTATAAACTCATTACCATTTAGTGAACAAACCATAATGAAAATGCCAAATAACATACAAATGGAACTCATTGACCTCAAAGCAAATTCAATATTAAAACCGAATTTTGATGAACTTTTTTCACTCCTTCGTGCTTCTGAAATTTCTGTTTCTTGCGATCCTTAATTCTGGGAAAGAAGGAAATTCGCTCAGAGGTATATGCCATTTTGGAACAGGCATTTTCGCATTTTCGTCCATGAAATTGATTAAAAACAACTTTATTCCGATTACTTAAATACTTGTTAAAACTCGTTTCAGTTGTCCACACTTATCGAAAATACGGTTTCTGTATTTTACGGTTCTTATTTTATAACTTAGAAAAGCCTCAAAGAGATGCAAACGCAGAAAACCGAACCACATAGACTGCATCGCCATACCTGGAACATAGTCGCCAAAACCAATTGTTGTTAGCGAAATTATGACGCAATAAAGGCACTCAAAGAAAGTCCACTTTGCAGTGTTGTTGATGAATAGAAGAAGAATTGTTGGGAGAATAATGTAGATGCCGGCGCCGATGGACAACGTGAAGACAACGCTGATGGTTTTCGTTTCAGAAAAAGCGGCGCAGGTTTTCTCAACAAACTGAAAAGAAACAGTGCAGGTTGCAATGCTTGGGCCTTGGCAGAACAACGGTTTAGCATCGGACACAAAAGAAGAAGCGATGTCACGAAAGAAGTTTGGCGTAGCGTCCATACAGGGCCGGATTTGTCACTAGTCTATCGGGTCCATGGGTATGTGGGGACCCACTGAAGGTAACCTGTCAGATTGAAATGTTTGAAAAACATGAGGGTAATGTAATCATTGAAAAAATGTTGACGTCGACGTTTTTTGATATTTCCGTTTTGCAANCCATTCACCTTTGTTTGGTCCTCACCTGAAAATGTGATCCATGCACATCAGCGCGGCGTCGTGTGCGCGACGCACCACGAACGGGAAGTGCGCTAAGAATAGCAACACAGGTACGTGGCGCGAACAAGCAGTAATATTGTGACCCTCGAGGAAGGATCTCGATGAGTGACCTCTAATATTGTTTTGGACCTGGTGAATCGTTAAATGTGATTGTTGAAATTTGTCGAGCCTTATGTTGGCACAGAGATCTCGTTATTTGACCTCTTGTTGCTTGCTGACACAGTGTGAAGTTGCGCTTCCCATCGCAACAGTCCCTAGCAATAGCGAGATGGACCACATTCTGCAATTTTGAGGAACCATAAGTCTGGCCAAGGGCCCGCAAGTGCGTAAATCCTACACTGCTTGACAGGATGGGATGACGTGATAACGGTCGTCTTGTCAAGATGCGTGTTTACGTCACGTGGCGATGAGTTCGAGATTTGTTTGTTTTTTCGCAAACTTTTTTCGCAAAAGATGAATACACAAATATTTAAAGAAAATTTTAGAAACGTTTTCCGGCTGTTCGTATCATATCATCTCTCCCAAGAACCGTTTTGAGCAAACGTAAATGTAGCACCGCGGTTTCAAATAATGCAAGACTCAGTTGCATCCAATCGGATCGCTGCCACAGTTACGAGTGGATGAAGCGTGGGCAGCGAAGCGGAACTAATACTTGAAAAGAACGTCTGACTTCGGCGAAGCTCAAAGAAAACGTCATCACCCCGCGTTCTTGCCACGGTTACTTTCAAAATTGCTGTAGAGAAACATTTGCCATATTGTCAAGACAATGAATCGTTACAATCATTGGGGGGACCTTGCCGGTGCTGCCTTTCGTTTGCATTCCTGTGTATCCGGTTTTCTTTTACGAGATCAACTGAAACGACGCCACGCCATTCAGAATGTTTTCTTCATTTGCCTCAAATGGTGATGAAACAGTTAAAAGTGGTCTCGTTTGAAACTGTACCATTTTAGGCTGCCTGAACAAAACGCAGCTATCCATCTATAGACATCTTTGATGGGATTCTTAGTGGGTGTTTCCCTTTCTAAACTGAGATACTTCGAGTCAGTCTGTGTTTATGCCAACTTTGTAATTCACAAAGTCACTTATATCATCTGGCCTAATTTGTTTGAATAATACATTTTTATCATTATCATTGCCTGTAAACTTATGACTAGAACTCTAAGGGATGCTTTATTAATGCTTAGATTTTACGCGGCATATTCTGTGAGTCTGCTTGTTTGCTCTAACAATTTCATAATGATCCCTGTGCTTGCCTTCAGCAACAGCTCAGCAAATTAGTAAGTACTGCTTTGACGACCTCTTGAATTTTCACAAAACATCATAACCCAAAATGTTGCTGGCAAGGCCGGCTTTAAGGGGACGGGTGATAAAGAACATTTTCAGGGTCCCCAGATTCCACCAATTTACCCGAAAATTAAAAAATTAGCGTAAACGCAAAAAGTTTACTTTAAACCTTTTTTGTGTATGGATAGGGAAAGCAACTCAAGCGTGACAGGCTAAAAAGTTCAAAAGGCTAGTGGGCAAAAAACACGAAGCTACTTTCTTATAAAAATTGCTAATTATATAATACATGTAAGTCTACGAGCACAGAAAAGTGCGTGCTTGCCTTCCAAGCAGTACAAAATTATTCTAGCATTTGTTTAGGTAACTGTGAAATGGTTTAGTAAAGTTAGCAATGACTGCACATCATGCATTCACACTATAAGGTACAGGGCATATACATCGGAGGGATCTCAGCGTAATCAGATTTAAATTGCACAAGCTGTTGCCAAGAATAAGCGCATGCATCTGGACGTTCCTGGTGCCTATGTTATTTTAAAAGCATCTCAAAATGTTTATGAGGTTTTCTAATGATTTATTTTTCTGGCATTGATCTTCTATACTGTGTAGTCAGCATCCGCATTACCAAGATAATCATGCATCACAAACTTGGAGCAACAAACCCGAAGTGTTTGAGTGGAACAGAATTTTTGCCCAATACACCATACNCTTGTCTGAAATGATGTGCTTTTTCTCTGCACGCATTTTGTTTGCCCAANAGGCAACAAAACTCAAAAAGTGAAGTTTTCTTTACCGAATNACAATATATATTCTTGAAACTGCCACAATTGCTTATCACATTTCATCTCATTGCTAGCGTATAAATCTGAAAGCCAGTTGATTTCGGGTAACAAGCTAATAAGTAACCTTAACAACATTTCATTTTGAAGACTTGATAATACATCACGAACTTTCCATGATATTCCCAGAAAGTCTTGCTGGTGCTCAAAAAAAAAAATTCAAACTCATTCTCTGCTTTGTTTTGTTGAAGACTTTGTTGGATAATCACGCCTTTGTTCCTTGTAAGTTCTCCCTTGGACCCAAACTTCGTTTTGTGCCAAAATCAATGTTTCAACTGGGAGATTATCAAATTGGAAAGATAAGGACAATGCCTCAAAACCTTTGGCAGTGCCAACATGCACTACTAAGTCAGTGAGAGTTCATAAAAATTTTCAAACACTGATATTTCTGCCAAACGTTTGTCGTGATATCATATACTGCAAACGTCTTTTGGGTTGTTTGCGTACTTGATGTTCCGAAACCAGATTATGCGCTCTAGCGCAGCTTGGGCCTGAGCGGGAGCAATTGATCCAATCCATCAATGAGATTATCCGCCCGCTTGCGGAGTATTCTTTTCTATGATCTCGAAATGAAACTATCGTGCTCACTGTAGGTGAACCGCATTCTTCTTCAAGTTCCTCCAGCACAAGTTAAAAGTATACATTTTTACGACAAAGCAACCAGACAAGTGTTGCAAGTACGTTCAAGAATTTCGGAGCGTATCAATTGGGAAGGACAAACCGATTCTATCAACAAAATCTTGCGAAGGTTGGTTGGATTAAGGTTGCTACAGAGTGCTTGCTGGCATAGATAAAGCTTGTGAAGGCAAGAAGTACTGGGTAATCAGTTGTTTCCTGAACGTTTTTTATATGCATTCATTTTGTTTTTTATATGCATTCATTAGTATTTGGTCATCTGTCATCACATCAGTAGAAGTCACTTTCAACTTCAGCAATCTGGTTTCTCGAAATCAGTGGATTGCAGGAAATAAACTTTGCAATGGAACGTGCGAAGTTTTTGGTGGGACGATCGATTGTTTCGCCGTAAACATCCTCGGTTAGTACTGCGTTAAGAGTAGGCGGTGGGGGCACTGAACTGGAAAAACCTCTAGCAGGTCATACATTGTAGAGCACATATCTATCACCTGTATTTCACGCATGGGTAGTCAAGATAAATGAGCTGTTGTTAAGACTGACCTGCTTGATATAATACGCCATCACCCAGCCCATCTTGGCAGCAAGCAATCCTGTAAATGGAATTGAAATGAACGCAAAGAAAATACAGAAAAGTTGACCTCCCGGAGTAACCGGTGTCAGACTTCCATAACCTGCCAAAAAAAGGTACAATTATACGTGTTTGTTACCGCTTCTTTTCATTCATAATGTTTCATTTACGGATTTTGAATACGTTTCTTTTCAAAAGGACACTTTTCATTTCATGCTGATGTTTTTTGTTTGCACCTTGCGGCACAGATTGCAGTAGCAAATACTTTTAATATGTCTTGGCTGACGACAGTGGTGGCAAAGTTACGTTCGGTCAAATTTCTGACAAGTGCACAAAAAGAGTGCTGCATACACATACCAACTACTTCACCGAAACACTAGACCCCAAAATCATAATTCTGTCCCCATGCCCCAGTCCCTGCAACGGGTTCAACGACCAAGACGCAAGAATCGACGTTTTTATGGTGAACAGCACTCACTCTAACACAATGGCTTTCAACCGGGTGGTCGCGGCCTCAGAGGGGCAGTGAACCATTTTTGGAGGGGTCACCACTCGCGAGTAGGTACTGTGTGACTGCACACTGCTGCATTATATTTGCTTTATTCGAGTTTTAGATGGGGTCGTCCCGGTACAAAAATTGGAAACCATTGCCTAACAGAAAACACGCTTTATTATTCCGACGTTGGATGAAAAAAATCATTTTTGTTGTAGTGACTTTGCTGATTGTTATAAAAACCTGGAACAACTTCCTGAAGAGTTTATCATCAGAAAACGTGCTCTGGGGATGCATCAACCAGCACTTTGACCACATAATCCACATTGACTTTTTTCGATTCGTTGAGAGCTGTTTATACTTTGCGGGTCTAAATGAAATGCCTAACTCATGTCCGCTCAAACCTGGATTGTATCAATGGCGCAAAAGAGATAGTTTTGGATGGTCTTCAAGATGCTGCTGGCCTATTTTCTGGAAAATGAGCGCAATATCTACTTATGCATCCACGAAGTGTTAAAGCTACAAAGCATGGCCAAAATTTTACTTGTTTTAAGAAACACCGTTGTAACAACATATCATACTAGGATAGCTTTGCTTGTTTGTTCATTAGAAATTGCCAGTGTTGGCAGGTCAAGGCCTGAAATGATCACTGACAGATTTCAACCATAGTTGAAAAGAAATGAACACAAAATAAACCAAGAAAATTCGATGTTCAAATCGCAACTGACATGCAAAACAAGGAAACAAACGAATGATAACAACAACATACACCCCCCC
>JGI24021J15306_10004205_pt1 | contig 16631 bp, 11 predicted proteins | sample Ectturendosymbi1_FD_15306 | JGI IMG/M metagenome (IMG submission 15306) | reverse complement strand
GTCTTCTTTCGTGTATTTGTGTTTTTTTCTCTTTACTGCGATGCATGTTAAAAGTCTAGCGTTTTGCGTGTGGGAGTGAAGACGTTACACAATACAAATTTTCTCAATTCTCTCTCTTGTATGACATCACAGTAGATTATGATGTTTGGTTCTAAAAAGTTTATAACCTAACGCTGACTAATTGGTACAAATATCTACAGCAAATATTTATCAATCTGCAAATGCATTGTATCATTTTCTTATGGACACAACTCCCAGCTGAAGATTTTACAGCCTAGCCTACCGGAAAAGTGCTACTCCACTTCCCGTCATTGTTCCAAAAATGGAACACGCAAAAGAAAAACCATATGTAGTGCCATGGTGGGCTCATGAGCACGTAAGAAGAGTGGTCGGTACTTTTGGGAAAGCCTTCAACAAAAGAACTTCTATAATTTTATTGCTGTTTGCATCCTGCTGTAGTTTTGGTGCTGTCATAGTCAGTACATAAAAAAACTCAAATAATCATTTGACATAGTGGCGTAATATTCAAACTACATACATCACTGGAAATTTATAAGTGCTGTTTTTTGAAGTAAACTATGTCGCGAAACAACGTATTAAAAGTTAACGAAACACACGCAGATGTTTATCTAAAAGATCTGGGCAGCTCCAAGCAGCAAGTTGCAAAATTGGAACAATGGCGCCTAACGGGTTAAATTGCAGACGTCGGAAATGCGTATCGCCAAATGTTATTGTCAACGGGACCTTCTTTAGTTTGTAACGATAACCAAACGCACATAAGGATGATAAAGGTCAGAAATTGACGAAAGAAACCAAAAAGTATTGAATCTCGTCCTAATTTATTTTCATTCTAAAATAATAGGAAACGTGGAAAACAAAAACAACAGCCCAGTCAACATCAAATTTGCCACCAAAACATCAGACGTCAGAAATTTCCCTCAAAACATAAGATCTGCTGTTAAAACATTGGAAGTGGCAACACTGTGACACATTGGACAGTTCTGAAGACCACCATCCATCCTATGTAAAAGCCTGACCATTCAGCATCAACTGCAGCAAATGGATATTTGTTTCCAATTGAGTTACGATAAACTGCATGATGGATCTGCAACTGGTACTCTAACAAGCATATAACTTGTCACACCTGGGTATCAAAATGCCGCAAGTAAATTGCATGTTTAAGTATGATCGTTTTGTCTGCTGGGGTGCTTTACTGAAACGCATTTGACGCTGCTTGCACGCCAACGTGAAATATGTTTTTTCGCTTATAATTAATCAAAGTTGATACATGAAGCCTTCTTAATTTTCAATTGCTTCCTGACTGCAAATATTTTATTAATGGCCACAACCATTCTGACAAAGATGTAGCGCTGGCTTCCTGGCAGTAGGTCGTGCAGTATTTTTGCCATCCATGTTGACAAGTTGGCTTCGCAAGGCGATTTTTGCTGCATAAGAACTTTGTTTAAAAAAGACCAAGCGTAAAAGATTATATTCGTATGCTCAAAACTATCAGACATTGTTGCGTTATCGGAAGCACGAACTAAACAAAATTCAATTCATTCATCAATTACTAGCTATATTATTTCATTAGCGAAAATTACCAAACACAAGCTAAGGGTGCAGGTATATACATAAAAAGCCATTTGAAGTACATTAAAAAACCTAAACTTCATTTGGATTTACGTCGACGTGAAAGCATTATCTTTGACTTATTGGGAGACAAAAGATGAAAAAAAATATGCAGTATGAGGATTAAACGTCAAAATTCCACACTGCGGTGAGCATCCCATTTTGGAAATAAATGGTTTAGATTTTTGCTGCTTCGTGCACAAGAAAGCTTGTACATTTCATGACGCAAAACATTTAACTGTAAAACAAATCAAGTTTAAGACACAATCATCAACTAGTTCGCAAAGATTTTCTAAAACTTTTCTTGCGTTTTGTCCACATTTTCACAAAAATTCTGTTAAATTATGAAGTTAGGGGTTTCGAATCCATCAATGGAAATTTTTGCTGATACGCAAGTACTTCAAAGTTACACAGATGCACTGAACGCATTTCCCAGCTCAATCGTTCTTCGGAATGCTAACTGACCACAGTCGAAGCCGTTATTTATTAGCATTTCGCCTAAAAGCTAAGAGTGTACCTTTCGCTTGTCATGTTCGCAGATTTATGATATGGTGGTTTCAATCTCAGCATACACGAAAAATACCTAAATGCTCTCAGTCTGCAGCAAGTTTTCAAAGGAATCAGCCGACAGGCTCTGCATTTTTCGCTTTGCGATGATTCCAACTTCCACACATCTGTATTCAAGCAACGAGTCTTCACCAACACGATTGAGCTGAATCCAACAGCAAAAAAATTGCCAATGCATTCAACTCAGCCTTTTGATTTTTCAAGAAATCATCAATTATAACATGCACACAGGATTCCTAAAGCAGCTGAGTAAATCGTTATCGGCACTGACGACTTTGAGTGGCTATATTTGCAGCGAAATGTAAACTGGTTCTTTGCGTCGTTCAAGCCGGGGATAACCATTGTGTTGCGAACACGGTCAAGTGCCCATCTACTTGCGCTTTCTCATGTGGAACCTGTGCAAAGTTTTCAGCAGGGTTGCAAGGTTGGCATTTTTAAGGCCAAATTCCAGAAATTTGGCCTTTTTTGAAGTTGTTTGTCATGAAAAAATGGTGTTTGTCATGCGCGTCATAGTTTGGCGTTTTTTGGCCTTTTTTCATGGAGTTGGCAAGGAAAAATACTGTTTGGCATTTTTTAAAACCTCTGGCTCAGTTACTGCTGTCAGCTTGGAATTATATAACTTTTTTCCGGACTTTCAAAGGTCTTCTATTTTCTGCCACGGTCCCATTCTCGAAAATACAAGCGGCTTTGCTGTCTAAGTGATGTCACAGGGCAAAAGACACTTTTGTGGGCAAAGACTTTGAAAATTGCGCCGGTTTTTAGCAGTGCAGACTGTATAAAATAAACATAAAAGTTATGCAAATTCAAGTTAGCTGTTGCGCTGTACAGTATTTAGGTTTCTTCTAAGAAAGGATCTACTGTACAGTGTGTGTTGTCATTTGCAGATTATTGGTATTTTTCATGCTTGTGTGTATGTAATAAATATGTGCACATCAATGCACCCATTGGCAATATTTTAATATAAGCAGGTTTTTATTTAAGGAAAATGCTAGGTACCCAGTGTGGACCTGTAGGGACCCGATTCTCTGATTCTAGGGACCCGATTTTCCCTGATTCTAGGGACCCGATTTTCAATTCTAGGGACCCGATGATAATTTTCTCTGATTCTAGGGACCTGAGTTTCAATTCTAGGGACCCGAATCGGGTCCCTAAAACGCCTTAAAAAACTGATATAAGCACATAACAGTGTTGACATTTTTTTCACATAAGTTTAAACCATGATAAAACCAATTTAGTAGACCTCCCCGGTTAAAAACAGTTAAGTTAATGTGAATGTAGCAGATTTTGATATAAATCAATGTATACCAGAACAGCCAAATTTGGCAGATTTTCTTTCTGTAGTAGATATTTTGTGGAATTGCGAAATGTCTAATGCTTGGTTTCAAGAATCAAGTGATTGGTAACTATGGCATGATGGTGCATGTGTATTTTCATAAACTGTGATTTATTGTTTCGGGCATTTCGTAGGTAACCTATTTTCTATTCAGTATTTTCAAGCAAAAGTAAATGGTAACATATTTTGTTCTAGCTCTGGCTCCAGGGACAAAACCTTGTAGGCCTATATATATCAAAGGGTGAAAATTGAGTAAGAGTGTTCGGGTTTAATTCTATTTGTTTTTCTAATAAGCGCCTTGTTCACAAGCACCACTGTGTTTTTGCCATATTACTCATCTGGTAATATCAAAACCAACAGCATTAGCCTGTTTCAGCTTGTTTGGCATTTTTTGAAACGATTTGGCATTTTTTTGCAACTGGTTTGGCATTTTTTGTTCACTTGAACCTGGCAACCCTGGTTTTCAGTTCCTCAGGTGTAGGTTTGTCCGGTTTGTGAGACAGATGCTGATAAATCAGAGTTTCATAGACTTCAAGGTCTTCTTCTTTGGCGAACCGCAATCCAGTCAGGGCTCGAGTCAAGTCTCCACGAGAGATAAAATCATAAAATTTGATGAAGTCCAAATCTCCGCTGGACACTGCACGCAGAAGTAGCAAATGCGCCGTGGCGATCATTTTCGAAGGCCACACTCGCTTTCTAACCATTTCTCGCAGATATTCCAGTTTTTCTTGATCAGCCGTTCCGTGCTTCATGTCCAGCAACAGCTCGAGATCGTCCAGACCCCTTCCACGCACCATGACCATGACCACCGACACCGTCTGGCCAACCGTGGCCAGCAAGGGAAATGGCCAAGGCCGGAAGAACGAAATCGTTCAATGTGTAAACACAGCGATACCGTGCTTCTTGTTCAGCAATGTAAGAGTCACTGCTTACGCGGGTGTTCCATGTCCAGTAGCCGATTAAGGGGGATGCTGACTGGGCTACAGAAAGGCCCCTTTCAAAATTTCAGCCAGGGACCTAATACAACCTTAATCCGCTACTGGCCATGTCTCTGAAGTTCAGTGTTGCCAGATTTTAAAAAGCTTTATTGTCAAACTTCGCCAAATATTAGCCAAAAATAGCAAAAATTGTCACAAATCTATAGCCAAAAATATCCAACTCTAAAAAGTAACGCAAAAAGACATTGAAAAGTGCAGTTTGTCAATTCTGTGAACTGCAATTGCTTGCTCTCTGGCGCATCTAGCAGTGTTTTTCAACCTTTTTGCTGCAGTGGAACTAGGGTTGTCAGATGTATTTTGTAAAAATACCGGCTTTTTTGTCAACAGTGACAAAAATCTTTTCATCTAAAAATAATATAAATAAGGCGTAGGCGAGCACTGCGCATTCAAACACAGCTTATCCCTATCTTTGCCACTGGCGATAGTAACGATGATTGAGGTAAAACTTCATCCGAGAGATCTTTGCACATTAATCACATTCACGATGAAAACTGATTTGTACGAAAAGAAGTTTAAGAAAATACTTAATCAGAAAATTGGTATGTCTTATTAAGAGTGCAATTTCTCAATTTAGTTTTTTTACGCAGTGGAGTATAAAGTTTACTAATCGCTACAATGTCCCTCTCTTCCTGTCCATTTCTATGATTTTCCTGCATTCTTCTGCAAAAGCCTGTAGTAGCCTAGTTTATACAGTTCCACCTGCGCTGGTTTCACAGTCAATTGGCAAAAAATGCGCATACAGATCTTGACGAAGGAGTATGGTAAGTATGACTGAACACCGGAACAGAGAAAACAACGAGACTATGAGTATTCTTAAGTTATAAGTAATAATAATTTGCCACCATTTTGGACTTAATTTCAATGAACGTCGGTGAAGGAACTGTCCTGACAAGTTTCACTAATAGAGTCATCAGAATTAGAGAAGTTCTGCGTTAGTTTTTTTGGAGTGACTCCAATGCATTTATTTTTAAAATATTGGCTGCAGGCACAGATTTTCAAAATACCGGCTTCTTACCGGCCTCTGCTAAATTAGCAGTAAAATACCGGCCAGGCCGATGAAATGCCGGCCATCTGGCAACCCTAAGCGGAACCTTGCGCAAATGTTTGCGTTGCTCATGGGACCCTATACCATGGTCCAAATGTCTGTACTACTTTCTGCAATAAACTTGTGCAACAGTGGTATTTGCTACAACTGCATAGAAACGTGGTTGCGAATTTCATCCCCGGCAAATTTGTGTCTGTTTCAGCGGAACCCCGGTTGGAAACACTGGCATATAGGAACCATGCAATCTTTGCAAAATCAATTTGTAAAGGCAGTGACTGTAGATGGTGTACATCAGTGGTCACCAACGTGGTGCCCGCGGGCACTATGTCGCCCGCAAGGACCAAGTGGGTCGCCCAATGGCCTGTTCTAAAAATAACATTAGCATGATCAATGTCTTCACATTAACGAATATCAATACTAAAGTAATTAAGGTAAATTGGGCAAAAGTATTATTTCAGAAGTGTGTATCAAATCAGTAGCCCTTCGCATTAATCGGTACACAAGTAGCTCGCAGTTTAAAAAAAGTTGTTGACCCCTGGTGTACATGCCATCGCACCTTGCGTAAAGATTATAACATGTACCACAACCTCCGCCATTTACAAAACTACTGTATCTACAAATGTCAAACGAAACAACTGATTACTGCTGTCAGAACGTTTTGAAAACCAAAGTTTAACAAGTCACCATGTTGGCGCATGGTACAATGGGAAACGTCATTACGCTGGTGTTTATTACAAGCATAAGGGCTATTTACAGTGAATCTGAGCAACGTGCTCTGACTTCGCAGCGATAAAACTTGCACCAGGCTTACTCAGCATTACTCTGCACTTTTCGAATCCATGGTTTAAAACCGTTCATCCGTTCACGTTCTTCGAAACCTGATCACACTTCTTTATCAATAATAACATCAGCACCAGAAGCAACGAGGAACATCTGAGTGTTATAGAACAAACTAAGCTAGAGACCACGCATGAATAAGATGATGGATCATTTCCAGTAACTTGTACAATGTTATCTAGAATTGAACTTTTCACAAAACAATCTGTACAAATAGGGGTTCCCAAGTCATTAATCTAAACAGCAGGGGCCTCCAAACTTTTTTGCCAGAGGGCCATGTAAGCTACTGCACAGCAATTCGAGGACCGGACATGTTACGTAAAGTGATTATCTCGAAATAAGTTACGTTCTATCAAATCAACAAATGTTACGTGAAATATACTGTGTTGTTTTTTCATTATTGAAAAAATGTCTGTGCAGCCGGATAAAGTGCCTTCGTGGGCCGGATGGAAGGACTTCGCAGACCGCATTTGGCCAACGGGCAGTAGTTTGGAGACCCTGACTTGCAGAGCCCTTGTTTTGTTTTCTTTTTATCCAAAACTGGGCGCAAGTGTCCCATTCTTTCATTTAGCTTTTTATAAAAAATATCAAAAATAAAGCTGTTAAATCTAATAGGATCACTTTCAACCATGTTCTCTGGAAGAATCTTGTCAGTAGTTATACAACTTAGGACTTCCCACATCTCTTCTCTGAGCAGGTAGATTCATTGCAGTCCAGCACGTGTCTACTACATCGACCTGTCAAGTGACGAGCATCGAGCTGATCACTGAAACCTTACTAAATACAGGGTTTCCATTGGACTCAAACAACCGGCACTGTTACAAACAATCTTCACAACCGAAAAAATTAATTTGAGTATACCATGCTTTTTTTCAAGGAAAATGTTAGGTATCCGGTATGGATCTGTATGGACCCTATTTCTCTGATTCTAGGGCCCCAATTTTCTCTGATTTTATGGACCCGATGATACTTTTATCTGATTCTAGGGACGCGATTTGAAATTCTAGGGACCCGAATCGGGCCCCTAAAACGCCTTAAAAAACTGAGTGTACCATATGCGGATTTTTACAACTTTTTTATGAACCAAATACTGGTCTAAATCTTACACAAAAATCCGCCAAGTTTTCCTTCGAAATATTGTGACAATAGCCAAAAAATCCGCCTCCCGCAAAGTTTAGCCCCAACCAAATAAAAAATAGCCAAATTTAGTGGAAAAATGGCACATTTGGCAACACTGCTAAAATTGTTCGAACCATCAAAGCGATGAACCTGGCTATCGAGAAAACGGTCGACAAACAATTTCGCGTCATGTACTATTTCACGAATAGAATTAAGGCGTTTAATCAACTGACCTTTATCTCCGTTTTTTTGCATTAAATCAGCCGAATGTCTCAAATCCTTTTTGCCCCTTTGCAATGCTTGCTTTCGTTTGCTCTTTATACTTGAGAAAGTATCTCTTGGTAGCAGTTGTTGTGTCTTCCTTCACCATAATCTGTGTGTACAAAGGGTTTTAGAGCAGTGGATGTCCTTAATCTTGTGCACTATCTTAGACGTTATTCTACGCAAGTGCAATTTCTTTACTTTGAGGTAAACTTAAATGCTTTTCTTTTCTCGCACGTCCTGCAAACTGTTGGCGGTTCTCACCCCTGCCCCTCCGTCAGTTACGCCGCTGGAGATATGGAGTATGGGTCGGGAACAGAAATGTAAAACACACGAAATGCTTTTGCAGCACGTGAGCGGCATGTTTGAAACGTTTCATTGGTAGTCCGAAAATCAGCACTCGACGAAGCGGAAAGCTCCAGGCAAAGGCTTAGCGGCAGAACACGACCGCTAACGCGCTTTGTAGCAGAACAGCCCGCAAGTAGATTTCAAGTTCAAAAATTGATGAAGTGTAGTGACAAGCATGGCTGCGAGTCTCTATGATGCCTTAGGCTGGAATGATTTGCTGTCAAAGCATAATATGAAGTCATGGCAGGAAACAGTTCGCTCGTTTTCCGTTGCTGTAATGACGACCACAACACTCGTGCTGCTTTATAAGTCAGACCAGAACACAGTTAGCTGTCTGCTGTTGAATGAAACCTTGGCATCATGGTACAGAGAACCACAGGCAGACTTTGCCAATAGCGTTTGCTCTTACCAGGCAAGATGGTTTTTCAGTAACGTGCCATGGCTCTGCATGCTTGCCACTGGCTTGCTCTTTGTCGCTGACAATTACTGGCTCGTTGTACCGTCGGTTGGCGCGACCATTATCAAGGTCGACGAGATTTGCAAACTCTTCTTACAAATCGGTGACGTGACACACTTGCCAGGTAGTTGCATTGTCGATCATCAGCAAATAAGGAACAGCTTCAGGGAACTTTGGAAGCTGCTCAGCTATTTCGAACCTGAAGAAATGTTCCTGTGTCTGAAAAAACGCACGATTTCGTCTACAAGTATCGCTATCAACCAACAAGAAGACAGTAATAACCGCTGTGACGAAACAAACGAAGCAGACGCTCTGATCTCTTCGCAAGATCCAAACATTGAAAGCTCGTCAGCAGGTGCTGGCGATCATGTACTACCGCCAACACCAGTCAAACAAGTTGACCACGAAACTGAGATACTTTCTCAAGTAGACAGCAAACGAAAGCAAGCATTGCAAAGGCGCAACGAGGATTTGAGACATTCGGCTGATTTAATGCGAAAAGCTGAAGCTGAAGGTCAGTTGGTGAAACGCCTTGTATTCGTCAAAAAGTACATGACGCGAAATTATTTGTCAACCGTTTTGTCGATAGCCTGGTTCATCGCTTTGGCAATTGGAACAATTTCAGAGACATGGCACACCCGCGTAAACAGTGACTGTTACATTGCTCAACAACAAGCACGGTATCGCTGTGTTTTCACATCGCACGATTTCGTTCTTCCGGCGTTGGCCATTTTCCTGCTGGCCACGGTTAGCCAGACGGTGTCGGTGGTGATGGTCATGGTGCGTGGAAAGGATCTGGACGATCTCGAGCTGTTGCTGGACATGAAGCACGGAACGGCTGATCAAGAAAAACTGGAAGATTTGCGAGAAATGGTTAGAAAGCGAGTGTGGCCTTCGAAAATGATCGCCACGGCAGATTTGCTACTTTCGCATGCAGTGTCCAGCGGAGATTTGGACTTCATCAAATTTTATGATTTTATCTCTCGTGGAGACTTGACTCGGGCCTTGACTGGATTGCGGTTCGCCAAAGAAGAAGACCTTGAAGTCTATGAAACTCTGATTTATCAGCATCTGTCTCACAAACCGGACATTCCTACGCCCGAAGAACTGAAAACTTTACACAGGTTCCGCATGAGGAAGCGCAAGTAGATGGGCACTCGACCGTCTCCGCTTCGTTCGCGGTTTGAATGCAAACAATTCAGTTATATTTCGCTGTAACTATAGTCGCTGGAAACCATCAGTGTTCATCACGATTTACTCAGCTGCTTTAGGAAACCTGTTTACGTGTTATTATCGATGATTTTTTAGAAAATTTAAAGATTTACTCCTTGAATCACCGGAAAAACTAGGCTTTTTCATGTATGCTGAGATTGAAACCATCACATCTTAAATCTGCGACCAAGGCAATAGTAAAACAAGTTCTTAGCTTTCTGGCGAAGCACTAATACAATGCCATTTCTTCCTTGGTCTGTTTGAATTCTGAAGAACGACTGATCTGAAGAAAGTTTACAGTGCATCTTTTACTGTGTTTACACGTAATATGACAAATGTGTTTTTTTAGTTGTGGTCATCCAAGAAACGTTGCTGACATCGGCCACAACCTCGCATCTACTTGAACATCGACCACAGGGCTTTGGGAGTTTCGAGTTTTGGACCACCTCACAAGCAAAGGTACACTAAAGACACAATAAAGCAACAAACTGGTGATCCCGCAAAAACAGTGTTCAAACTCCCGAGTTCAAAAAGTTTGTAAGCGTAATCATCGTTAGTCGAGAGGTCCTGCCTGCTCGACGGTCAGAGTATGACTGACTGATTGTCGAAAATCCTAACGGATAACCCTTAATACCTTTTTATAGTTTTCTGTGGTGAAGTTTCCTTGGCCCATTTACACCTTCTTAATTTAAACAAGCTTGGTGAGTTTTCCCTTGTTTCGGCGAATTTTCGCCTTTGTCGGTGAGTTCTCTCCTACTCTGGTGGGTTTCCACCTCTTTAGAATAAACAAGCATGGTGAGTTCCCACCTTCTCTGCCGAGTTTTCACCCAATCTGGTGATCTTTCACCAAACATGGTGAGTTTTCTCCTAATACGGTGAGTTTCCCTCATTTGATGAGTTTTCTCCTAATACGGTGAGTTTTCGCCCCATGATATTACTTTTCGCTTCATTCACAGATATATCAATAAATGCACATAATTATTCACACATGCTTTTTCTAGTTTTATGACAGTCTTGCAATATCTGTAAAATATCCATCACTCTTTTGCAAGCTTGTTTCGGCTAGGCGCTTCAGCTCTTGTGATTTTACTTGGCCCGATGCGAATCGACTTAGCGTTGTTTCCTGTCATTCATGCTGGGTTCGCACCTTGGCGCTTTAATATCCGGTATGTCTTAAGGTATTTAATTTGGTTGCTTTCTATCATGTGCTCTATGTCATGATCGCTTCGAATAGCACGATAACTTTATACATACACTACGTGTGCCTAACTTTCTTTCGCACACTCGCTTTGAAGCTTAGTGTAGTTTTAATTGGATGTGTTGTCGCAGCCACTGCCTTGCAGCCTCTTTCAAACTTGCGTTACCACATTATCTTTCATGAAAAGTGTTTTAGGAATGTTAAGTTCAAACTGAACCTTAACAACAGCCATGCTCGAAGCAGAGCCCCAGTTAGCCACAAATGCGTCATGTAAACACAGTATTTGTTACTTTGAAGTCAATGCGTATCGGTAAAATCTGCTTTGGTGGATTTGAAAAATGTAACTTCATCATTTAACGCAATTCTTGTGAAAAGGCAGAGAAAACGAAAGTACAGTTTTGGACAATCATTGCGGGCTAGTTAGTGATTGTGTCTACAACTTCCACTGTGGTAACATTAAATGTTTTTTGTCAACGAATGAGCATTTCGTGCAAAAAGCACAAATAATACAAAAGAGTAATTTCAAATGTGGGATGCACACCCCACAGTTGGGCATTTTGGGATGAGCAAATCTGAAAATGAACTTTAATGTGGATTGTTAGCGAACGGTAAGAAAGACTGCAATAAGAAGTATATAGCTTTTGTTACAGGAATGATCACAGAAAGTTGTCTTAGGGGTGCAACACGAGTTGTCGATGGTTATTTGGTGCATCGCCAAAAATTGTTGGCAAACACTGGAGTCATGCTTTTAAAGATTGTCGGTTTAAAGCGTTCAGTATGCGAGTCTATCATCAGCTTTTTGTGGAAACAGGACAAAAGATCTATTTTCAGTTTAAAACTAAATATATAGCTACAGTTTAACAAAGTGCACAAATATTTGTGTATGACTTTACTTTAAAAGCCTATTAATTGCATTCACATCATTCGAAAATACGTTTTGCAGTTTCAATGATAGTAATTTTCATTTCAGTACAACCAACTCGGTGATATTCATCATGTCGCAAACCGCAAACCAACAAACTTTTCATGCGTTTCTCTTATTCGCAACTGATTTAGTTGCAACAAAGAAAGAGTTCCTTGACTTGTGTGCGGCAAAACTTTGAAAGAAACATTTCGTAGACTACGTTGTATTCAACTGTAACCACTAGCGCATTCGTTCAGCAAAGGGACGTCTATCCTGGTAAGCAACCACAACTGAATTAGATAAAATTTAACTCATAACAATTGTTATTGCGTAATGCAGAACGAATCCTTTCAAACTGTAACTTTTCTTTTTATGCTGTCGTTAACTTCTATACGTAAATCATAGACAAAAAGAAAACAGCAATGAATAAAGGCATTAGAAGCATCTCTGAAACAACACTGAAGAGTAAAACACCAATAGGCTTAAGTGAATTGGCGTCACATTGGAAGGAGAAGGCTCTGCAATTGTGGCTCCAGCACTTCTTGCGCTGATTTTTTTGCAGTGATTAAATAATCTTACTGAAATGTAATGAGAAAAATATAGACACAAGTATGCTGGTTGCGTTCTTCTCACGACACAAATATTGAGGGTAATAAGAGAAAATCGCTACCTTGATTCGGGCAACGGCTCGAACAAGTTTGGGAACCACTGGTCTACATTCTCTCGTAGATCAAAACGTACACCGTTTAGAAAAATGGTCTCAACGAAATATCACGCAAAAGCAACTTGAACCGTAATACCTGACTGAAGGTTTGCCGATGGGAGCTTTACACTAGTTACACCCATTACTGTTCCATGATCTCGTGGACAACAACGCTTTGTTTGATCTAATATATTGATACCCTCACGATCACAAGCACTTCGCAATTAATTGTTACGTCAGCGCATTATACGGTGATTTCAAAGGCCTTTGATTCCGAAGAATACTTCGTAACGAACATATTGAAGTGACCCTGGTCTCTGTCACCCTGTCAACGCGTGCTTGTTTAAAAAAAATCAGCGATAAAAAGTTTTATGACGCCGCATTTTTTGCACGAGATCTCGTTGTTGATTGTCTCCAGGTCTGTATCGCCAAGAATCTCACGCTACATGCTACGCCTTATAATCATTAAGATTTAATTCTAACTTCTTAATGAGCACTAAGTGCAAAGCCATATTTGCTGTGTACAGTTTTCGTAATTCATCTGCTCAGTTTTCTTCACTCTGCGTTGTGTCATAACTTTAGTAATTTTGTCTACGACATGTCAACATATATTTCTAACTGCCATTGCTTGAAACAGTTTTGCGAGAGTGTCTAACTTCTTGTGTTTTCACTGTTCATCATGTTTTAGCCGTTAATTATTCTTAAATTGTGACTTGTTTGTACAACGTGCTCGAGAAAATGGATCTTAGGCAGTTTGTGAAAAGAAAAAGCATTTCTGAAATCGAAGTGTAAACATCATTTCAGACAAAATATTGCGAATCGAGTTTCAACCAGCACAAACTAATGGGGCAGAAAGGGTAAAGCGTTTTAGTGAACGTCCGGTTGCATTGCATCGTCGGCAACCTGAAAATATAAGCAAAATTTCGACGTTGACCCCTGGAAGAAATTCTACTGACGCCCACGAATGCACTGATTTCGATCTAATTCGGGGTCATAAGGCGTGGTGACGTTTGGTTCAATTCTATTAAGTCACTCAAAAACGATAAATGCCAAAGTTCTCTGTTTCCTTAACCTATATACTAAACGCAGTAATCAGAAAGCTCGACACTCTTGACGCGTGGTGAACAGCCTGAAAACATGAAAAACCAACAAAGGAGTGTTTTGATATTCAAGCACGAGGTCCCCAAAAGCGCGATGCCCTGGGCATTTGCCCGGTTTTCCCAGTGGTTAATCCTGCCCGATTCTGCAACAGTAAGGCATAGCAGAACCGGCCATGTGTTGTTTATACGTATAATTCTGTGTTTAGAGATTTTCCAGAGTCATAGACCTAGCAAGATCACACTAGAATTTACTTTATTTGAATAAGATGTAGGTACACTTTATTTGAATAAGATATATTAGAATATGATGTAAGGACTGACGATGCGTAGTGTTATGTGAAATCGATTTCCTAACAAGTATTTGCGATTGATTCCTTGCTTCTTTCACCTGTGGAGTGAAGTACTTGAATACAGATATGCGCAAGTTTGAATCATCGCAAAAAATGAAAACAGAGACCAGTCGGCTGATTCCTCGAAAGCCTACAGAAAACCTAGAGCGTTTATTTGTAGGGTATACTTCATCACTAATCAACACTTCTTAACTACTAATGTGTAATGTACTACTAATTCTGCTAACGGGCAGTAAAAAACACTGTTTGGTGCCGACTGCATGCCACTACGTGATTGCCAATTTTGGAGCAAATATACACAAACTACAGTATGAAGCGCATACGAGTAGCATACTATAATGCCTATCGATTTATGCCATACATACCCAGAAATGTAAGCGTTCGCCCACACCAAGTTAACCATTGTCAGGACCTTTGATACCTTGTTTAGAAATAATTTGCATAGGTCTAGTAGTTGGCATACATCTTCATCATTAAACGGCATACATCTTCATCTGCTTTTTCATCCGATCGCTTTAAAAGTCTGATGTTTTTTTGCAAATCTTAATTTTTCCTCCAACGATCATGTACGACGGCGGTCAACCGCAGTAGCTGTTGGTGCGCACAGGTGCGTTGTGGCCAGGGGCGTAACAAGGTTGGCTGGCGCCCGGGACAAGAAGCAAGTTTGGCGCCCCCACATGTTCGAAACTGAGGTCTTTCGGAGGCAAACGCACTGTTTATGAAGAAAATACTTGTGACATTGTTGGGACTTTATCGCACACCCCGCAGCCATTCAGCGCCTCGCGCAGTGATTTGGCCACCCCCCTTATCCTCCCTTTGCTACACCCCTGGTTGCCGGTGCTTCATCAGTATTGTCTGTGCGTAGCAATAAAATCTTCTGTGTGCTTCGTGGTGCCTCAGCATTTCTGTATTTTCTTGTGATTCCTCTATCACCCCCAATGTCGATACTCTAATGTTTGTACGCCAAACATGTAACAAGTGAATATTATGTATTTAACTAGTAAAATACCAACCGTCAAATCTTGCTTTCAATTCAATGAAAACAAACGGCTGTCAGCCTCAAGGTAAATGTCTCGTAAGAACATTTAAATCCTTGATTAAAACAATTCACATGCTTTCGTGCGCCGCTGAGAATCCTAATCTTTTTTGTTAGCCGTTTATTACAAAACCTGATGTTAGCATGTCTTCATTTCTCTCCCAGTGCCGGTTTCCTGTATGAAGATGAGTGAATGCAGTCGCTTATGGGGGGGCGCTGTTTCAGTGTTTTACTCCTTTCTCAGTGTTGACTGCGTTTATCAATTAACACCTACTCTGTAATGGAGGACCTCACAAATGCAACTTCAAAAATCCCAAGAACAGAGCGAAAACAGCATTGTAAGACCAACCAACATTTACGTTAAAAACCAGCGGAAATCTGTTTTCGCACGGATTTCCACTGAGTATCAAGCAGATTGATGCGATAGAACGCAGAGCATATAGTTTATTGAATTGCCAAGTTTTGTTGACTTTGAAACGATGACTTTCTACAAAATATTCCGAAAATTCAAACGCTAGGTAAGAAAATCATATATATTTGAAATTTATGGCAAATACCGAAAGCAACGGGTTGACGTCAGTATTGTGGAAACCTAACCCAGAATGAAGAAATTTCTCTCAAAACAAGACCACCTAACACTGGTTGCATTTAACCCTTTTTTATTACTCAACAATGCCCAAGAAATGACTATAATTTAATCTTTCCCAATTTCGGTGCCTATTGAGGCTCTCCTTTCTGATAAGTTGGGGACATCGTTCCTGACATATATAAAATGCAGTTACTTTGCTTGAACCAACTTGATTAGCAGGGCTGCAGAAAATGTAAATTTCCCGGGAAGCTTAACGAAATCTCCCGTGGAGCCCAACTTGAAGACGATCGCCTCTTTACGATGTCTCATAAGGAATTTTTTTCTTGAAAACGTTGCACTCAGGAGTAACTATCACTGCGTTCATATGGATCAACTTGGATCGATTCAGCCTATTAGCATCGATTCACATTCAACCTTACGGGTTTACACGTTGCATCGCCGCAGTATACCGCGCTACCGCTTGGTACGCAAAAGCGGTGGAAGCGGCAAATCTTACCCGGGAAGTGGGAAATTTTGCACCTAATCCTTGCTTTACCCGCTTCTAAAATTTGTGTTTTGTGGGCACTATTCAATTTGAAAGGATTTTTTTACTACATTATGAGATTTAGATAATTTAAGTTATATATTGACTGCTTACATGAAGCTTCGCAACTATCGCTGGCATTTGGAAAACCATAAAACGCTATCTAACGACCAACCAAATCGTGTTAGTAGACTGATTAAAGACTTACACTTTGGATAATAAATTTTAATATTCGCTAACACAAGTGTTACGGCAAGATTGTACTTTGGCACGGCTTTGCTGACCACGTAACTCGCACAGCGGGAAACGAGCAATTCGTATTCGCACGTCGCGTAATCACGGCATGCCTGCGGCTCCTGCACAGAATAAATCAGTGATTCTCAACCTTTTCGCTGATGGGGCTTAATCCACACATACGGCTC
>JGI24021J15306_10004202_pt1 | contig 16633 bp, 11 predicted proteins | sample Ectturendosymbi1_FD_15306 | JGI IMG/M metagenome (IMG submission 15306) | reverse complement strand
TAGATACGCTTGCAAGTTTTAATCGTCGCAGAAGAATGAAAGCAGAAAGCAGGCAGATTCCTCAGAAGCTTGCCGCAAGGCTAAAGTTTGCTTACTGCAAAAACAAGTAGTGATAGTTCCATTCTAATCTTTGCAGAGGCAGATATTCATCTAATATATAAGTAAATCCGACGGACACTGCGCTTGGCTTTTGGTTTCGAGGTACTATCCCCCATGCCTAGGCAGTAAATAAAAGGGCAACCAAAGGTAGAAATTCTGAAGTTTTTTTTATGCGATAGCAAAAATTTGAATGTATTATGGAATCAAGAACAAAGAAAGTAACGAGCAAGGGAAAGCTTTGCTCAGTGAAACCTTCTTATAATGCCAGTGGTTACTGATCTGTAAACAAACACGCAAAATAAACAGAACAGGCTACAGCCGTAAAACCATACACTGGGAGGGTGGGTGCGCCAAAGGACTTACCAGTGGCCAGAAGGTGGAATGAAGTAAATGCAACAATGAACTCTGGTGTCTGGAATACGTTTTCTGCGCTGTATGGAAATCTCTTCATTCAGGTATTTTTCATATTGGTCGTTTATGTACTTCATGATGGGTTGCCAGCTAAGAAAAAACGTTGTTTGATTTAATTAACAAAAATAAACAGTCTAGTTAAGCTACGTAATCAGCCTAATTCAGTTATGGCACAAAGTTCTAAAAAAGTTTCAGTCAACGAAAATATCACAATCACTGCAAACTTTGCCAACACGCTGGTACCGGCTCTCTCTCTCTTTCGGTATCATGGCTAATCCAGCCCTTATGTACAGTACTACGATGTTTTCCCATTGTGTTCTGTTATGGACAGCCTCCCATCATTTTCCAGGATTTGAAACGCTGGGCACCTCTTGCACGTTTTTCATGGGATTCTACCAGTTAGAGCAGTGGTTCTCAAAGTGGTCGATATTGACCCCCAGGGGTCAATTGGACCATCCAAGGGGTCGATAAATAGTCACGGGGTCGAATGGGGGTCACTGAATGGCTAGGGGGTCAATGAATAACTGCTGGGGTCTAGTTAAGCAATGAAGCCTCCAATTCAAAATTATTGTTATGGGGCAAGGAATGCAAATGGCTTTTTTGAACAAATCAAACAAAACTTAAGATGGCTGGTCAAATCTTAGCTACAGTAGTTTAAAAACACATTTGATTCGAATAGTTTTTTATTGAATCATCCGTTGTAGTGACATTATCAGAACGGCTTCAAGTAAAAAGTATTCAAATTTATTTTTACACATACTTTCTTTGTATTAGTAACTGTTGGGCTAGACCATGGGGTCTACAGAAAATTGTATACTTTAATTGGGGGTCAACATGCAGAAAAGTATCAGAACCACTGAGTTAGAGCAAGATCTGGCACCGGAAGCTTGATGCAAACGAACAAAACAGGTCATTGTTTTCTCATCATCCATCGCCCACGCTCCGAGGTAAGTGGAATGATTACGACGTAGCCCGTCAATGTTCATGCTTCTTTGTTTTTGGACGATTAGATGCACATTTGAAGAAGCTGTTTAGGCCAAGAGCTAACGTCATTGAAGATAGTCGGCTGTTCTCGTAAATATATTTAAAGAGAACCCGTCACTGACGAAAAAACGCGAGTGTTGAGAATTTCCAACACGTCAAATTTTGCTTCCAAAGATATTTAAAATCTCATTTAAAAAGACCCAGAGACAACTTTAACCTTTACAATGTCTCCGTGTAACACTGGCTTTATTGGAGCTTATACGATTAATGTCAACGAACAATAAGATCATCGCTGACTGTGCTGTGCGCCAACATATAAAGTGCGGCCTTTTCTTCGGAGCCGCGTGCCGTGATCGCCGAACGCATCTGTGAACGAAAACCGCGGCGACGACGACATTAAAGAAATACACAGGCATTAGTGAGGAATGACGGCAACATTCGAGCACTTGATGACAACTGTGCTCGAAACCGCATCTTCCCGTCGTTCGAAGCGCGGCCCAGCACCTGATAATTCGTTACGTTGTTTTGCGCGTGCCGCGATCCATGATAACTTGGCCTGGTGCTGCTGTTGCTGTTGCTACGAAGCGTAGGCCCAGATCTGTTTTCCAGCCACGCCCACTGCAAATTCCACGCAAAAAGACTAATCGACGATCAGCAACTTTTCCCATTTGGGTGATACAGAACACCCTTTGCATGTTTAGCGATGAGTCCTCCGTTTAAACCCAGCCAAGGTTGTCATCATAACACGAACCACATAAATACCATAACCTTACACATCTACATTGCTTCATTTAAAAAAAAAAGTTTTCAAAAACATTATAAAAAGGGTGATACTGAAAGCTTTTTTGTGCGACAAATTTCATCTTTCTTTGCTTTGAGCCGTACCCGTGCTTTCACAGAATGCCACCAACCACCGCACTTCCAAAAAGATTACCTTACACAGATGGACAGACCAAGACGCTATGACAAAAAAACGAATAAGTACTTCAGTTAATAGAACCGGAGTACAGTTAATCACAAGGAAATAGCACAATGATTGGAGATACCGCTCGGTATTTGAACACTTGCCAATCGAAGCACTGTTTTCTGAGCAACATGCGCAGTATTCGTCTCCTCGGCCAGAAGTGCATGAAAATGACATTGTAGTTTGTCGTAGCAAATTGTTTTATTGCTTTGCACTTGTTGCGTGCCGGCCCGACCATACATATACTTGCACGTCGCGGATCGTTAACAGATTTTAAATGAAGTGAATAAGTTGCAAACGCCAACTGACGAGAAATCATGAATCAAGCAATTTTCAGCGAAAGATGGCAAATGTCAACTTCGAGCACCGGAAAAAACAAAAAAAATGTGTTCTCTGCACAAAGACATGCCCTGTTGCAACCTGGTGCTTGAGCTCAGCCTGAAACAAGTTTCTAAACTGATTTTCATTCAGCGATTCACACACACGTTGTGTAACAATTAGCTCTACCCAGCACACGGCAAACACTTAGTTTCCAAATACCGATTTCCATATACAAGGCCTCTCACGCAGTGCGAATTGCTGCAGTTAAATTTGTCGAAACAGGTTCCACAAACTGAACAAGGTAAAGTTTTCTACAGAAATCATGGTTCAGGGAAACAGAAAACTTTTCAACATTTTTTTCTCCGGCGGANCCGAAGAAACTCAAGCAATAGATGGGAAAATACAAATTAAATGTAAAAAAGATCAGATTCATTTACGGTCGGTTGGATGCGCCAACACTGCGGCCTCTACCCGTGCTGGCAGCGATCACGGCAAGCTGTTCAAAGACCAGCCACCAATGCAACTTCCGCAAGCACAAAACGTCTTCAGGTTTCAATGTGACCAATGCAAACTGAACTCGCGTGGAGCTGGCACAGAGATTGGCGGCGTCGTGGGTCTGTCTCTCGTGCGAGCAAGCTTCAAGCGGGCACAGCTTGCGCATGTCATCACACAAGCCCAGGCCGGCAAGCATCTCAAGGATGCGCTTGCATCGGTCACGCATAAACCAACGTGCCGCACCGTCTCATTGGGCGGAACCAGGAAATAGTCGCTCGCTTCAGCAACGCGATCACCGATCAATCATAAGAGGCTTGCACACTGGAAGGTCTGCATAAGGTTCTGCAATAGCGAGCATTCCGCAGCTCTCAAAAGCGATTTATACAGGTATGCGTGTAAAACGGCGAGCTGTGATCGCTGCGAAAACGCAATTGCTAAGGCTTCGAATGGACAGTGCATATGGGTATTTAATCTCGCTGCGCTGGACATTATGACGAGCACGATCATCGCAAGCTTGTGCGCACTCATGCATCAACGACCAAAATAGCATGATGAGCATGGGTTCGTCCAAGCAAGGCCTCAACGCTGCTCAGCAGTTATTCGGTAACAATTGCGTAACATACGCATTCGCATGCCCTGTTGCCACGACAGCGTGGAGCGACACGTAACGCACGCACTGCCGGTTCAAATTACTTGACCCCTTGAGCAAAAACAAAACAATTAAGTGCAATCGCTTCGTACCAGTTTGTGTTGTCCACGTGATCACCGAAGCCAGGCGTGTCGGTTATGCTCAGCTTTAGTCGGATTCCCTTTTCTTCGATGACTGCAAGTAACGAAAAGTGTAAACATGGGCTGAACATAATTTGCCAGCAATGCTGAAGGAGCACCGAGCTTCTTATTCGGGTTCACACCAATTTAAGGGACGAAGCAACTATCTTGTCGGGGTAACAATAGGTCGATAAAACTCGTGCAGTTACGTAGTTACATCGAACAATTTTACGGGCAGTTGTTTCACATTGAGCACGTGTAGCTACCTCAGTTGGCAGATGATTTCGATATCATTTCAACAAATTTTGTCTGTCTTTCGTTTCGGTTTTGTTCTTGACTGCAGCGGCCAGTAATGGCTTCGACATTTCAGTCTACAAACTACTCAACTACCAAGCTCGAGAGTAAACGCGCTCCTGGCGTGAACGTCACGGTATTCAATCGTTGCGAAAACTGCTATCAGAAAGCGTGTCAAGAACAACCACGCAGTTTAACCTGTCGGATCGTTCCGCGTACATTCCTGGTGCAGACTAAAGTGTGTTCAATATCGCCGACAGTTAATTTCAGTCTCGTCAAAACTGGCAGACACCACTTCATTCAAGTACCACTCAGTTTCAATGTCACGCTCTTTCCGCGTTTACTGCTTAAAACTCAGTTATCAACTCACATAACGTAATTTCGAAACTTTCCAAGTCATGGGAACACTACTTCAGATTAAAATATATTGAACATATTGACGGAATAAACTCTGAATGTAAATGCGGCAAACCTGGTTGAATTGAAAAAGAGAACATTGCCAATAAGCTCCTACTGATAAAAGTTCGCATCGTAACATGAAGCAATGTGCAAAGTGGTCAGAAACCATTCATCAAACCTCAGTAAATGCACTAAACAGACGTGGTTACTTGAAATTAAAAAATGCATGGTAGTTTCAGTTATACCTGTATCGTGATACCAACTGATCAAATTTAATGAAGAAGCAGGTTTTAACTGGGTGCATTATCCTACAACGTGTACACGGAAGGTCTTAGCACAAGACAGATAAACACCGGATCTCTGGAAAAGTCGGAAACTGTGGACAAGTGTTTTCACTACGATGCTATTTCAAACAACACATCGCAGCAACTTGGTTGAGATTTACTTCAGCCCATTGCACTGCAACTGAAATTTTGTGATTCTCTAACTGCGATCAAAACAAGATAAACAAGCACCGCTTGGCTCAAATGCAGCATTTTTGCCCAATTCCAACTCAACCGTCAGTTGAATGATCATTGGAACTATGCTGGTTGCAGGCGCCTTGCGAACTGCTCCAAGGCGGAGGAAGGGGAGGAGGAAAGGAACCGAGCGCGCACAGGATTGCATGGAAACCGTGCGAGTTTACTTTGATCCCGATCTCGCGCCTGGTGCTTTGACTGGTGGAAGTGTCATCATCATACTGGATTTGCTTTTACAACAGCGTAAACCCACACGAACAAAAACATGGCAACTGTGAAGGGAAGCAACGCTTTCAGCTGCTGCTTATTTGTCTGGTCAGGTGGGTGACGGTTGTGTTTTGAGAGGAGAACAAGATCTATCCGTTGCAAAACGTATGACCGAACAACTGAGGTGGGTACGTAGTCTTACCAAAATTTAACTAGTATGAAGTTCGGCTTGCAACAAAGTTGGTGCAAAATTATTAGTTGGTGGAACTCTCGCAAACAACTTAACAGCCATGTGTACTTCAAATAATTTCAACCAAAAAGCAAAGGGACAGAAAGTGTAACCGCGAAAATTGAAGATACTGCAGTTCATGGATANAACCTGCAATCGCTGATGCGTCGAAGTAACCCGCGTTTTGAAAGTGTTGCATAGAAAATANCATAATAACCATTCGTTTGGCGCCTGATAACCAAATTGGTGAAAAGAAGGCAACCCAAGCCCCCATGGTAATCGAACTAACGCAATGAATAAGTCAAGTATAAGCATTTGCCCCATCTGGTTTTCGTTAGGTACGTCACAATGGCCCACAATCAGGATGGTGCGATCGCAGATGTTTTGACAACAACAATACCACGATGGATTCGAAATTGGAAGTTTTGATTGCAACCACGTTGGGGTTAACAACGTCAAATGGTGCTTTTGTGTATCGATACATCAAAACCTCTTTCAGTCGAGAACCGAAATGAACTTATGAGTGATACGCAATTTAGCGCTGTGGGCAAATTTTTCACATATTGAGGTCTCAACACGAAAAAGCGTAGAATGGTGAATATTCCAGTTCACGCCTGTGAAACTCCGTCAAACACGAAGCCCATATAGGAATTGGCAACTTGGTCAATCTGCAACGGTTGACGCGTGACCGGCTCGGTGTGGGTTCGATCCCTCACCCTGGCGAAGCTCGGGTTGCTTCCCGTCATGGAATTGATAAACACTGTGTGCGCTTGAATTCAATACTTTTGCAAATAAGGCGTTTTCTGTATATGTTAGCAAAACCCTTCTAATACATTTAAGAATGCCGGCCGACAACAAAAGTGCAGTAAGGAAACCAGATGCCCCAACAAAAATTTGTCGAAATGTCTTTAAATCATTTGTTATGGCCGTAACCATTGACATACACTTTCAAACAGTATTTGTCACATTTTACTGACTCCGCCATCAAAGCCAGCGTTCATCTTCAAACCATAACAGTACATCAATCAAACTTCTGATCACCCAGCGCCCTTTTTCCACTACGCGAGGTGTACGAAGGTTGTCGCATCCATTCAGCTTGACATAAACACCCACTGCATATTAGAAAGCGTGCCACACAATCGGAAGGATGCCCACGCATCTTCGTCGTCCTGCCTGAAACGAATTTCCGCGCTTTCTTTCTACTGGAGCAAAACGAAGGCGTCAATTGCCATAAAGCCTTGTGCAATGCACAGCAGAATTTGCGGGCGCAAGTAAATTATGGTTATAAAGCAAATTGCTAGCGGTGTTGCAGGACGTGGCTGAGTTTTCATATGGCGATAAAGCAGAGCGGCCAGCCCGACGAAGGAGCAAATTGTCGCCTACAGTTTGCGCTCAACGCCCTTCGGCGCATCGTGCAATCGTTCCACGACAACCTGAACACGTCAATACACGCCTGTCGCTCAGATCAGACCATTGCAGGATCGTGACGCCGCGCCGGGTCGCTAGCATGGTAGCATCTCGTTTTGCGTTTCGGCCAGAAAAGAAGAGACGGACACGAAGCCGGAAACTGTCCGTAAACGTAAGTCACAGGAACGGGTTACAGCAGATGGCAAACATACCGTGACTGATCGATTTGATCTCGACAGTTTTTGGCGTTTTATGCTCTTCTTCCGGTTGGCACGATCGTCTGCTGACTTTGGATCGGAAAATCGTGTTGATAAGCGTCGATTTGCCCAGACCAGAGCCGCCTGGAAATAAACAGCATGGGTTGGCCGCTACGCAAGTCACGTGTTACATCCCATGCCAAGTGATCTGCTAACGCCAGCAAATGCTGCTTTAAGTTGAGTAAACATGAAACAGCATGGTGAACCAACACATATTTCTTCCTCCACAATTTTGGAATACATCTTTCAAGGTATGGCAAACGCCAAATCAACAGCAATAAACAAACCTCTCGACTTTTCATAACAAAATCATGAATATTTCACGCCATTTTTGCATTGCCAATTTTGCCGTTAGTCAACAAACAATGTAAAATGGGAAATGTTTTAATGCGTACAATAACTTCAGTGCTGACTAATATGTCACAGTATATTTTCTTTAAAAACCTCAAGTTAAATTTATAGGTTTCCAATAATGCTTTTTCTTTCAAGGAGCAACAAAGCTCACCTCCACTTTATGACATGTTATCATACTTTAAATGTCAAATAATTAGCTTCACAAAATGCATATTTCTATCATACCAGTGCATACAGCACATTTTGTTGATGAACAGAAAATTCCATAACTAACTAATCAAAAGCTTTTTCCTAACTTTTCCATGACTTTTAGTGTCAAATACACTTCCCAGAATTGTTCATGCTATAGGTGCCCCATAGCCCCATCTGCTAAAAAATCCTGCTGTGCAAAGCCTTTCCTTGGGAATTCTGAAGCTGATACTGAAACCATTGCAGAATGACCCTCCTGGGCAATTAGCAAGTTAAATTGGTTAGAAACTTTTTTCACTCAAGGAGTGTTATACCAAGCACATTGCAGTTTCTTGCAACTAAACATCAACTAAATTCTCTCAAAAAACAAAAAGTAGGTAACTTTTGAGACCACATATAATAATAATACATACAAAAACTGGAAGATACACTGGTAAGTTTTCTTTTAAAGAAAATTCCACAACGAGTTTCAGAAAATATTTGTACGTTGCCCAATTATTGCCAGATTTTTGTTTTCATCATCACAAAATTTTAACAGCTACCATTCATGCTAGGAGAACAAAACCTTTTTATTCACACTTTTCTTAATCACTACAGTTTGTTTTGGCAAGAACAAAGAGCATTCACTTTCATGCTTTAAATATTCCATAAGAGGAAAGATGAATTTGCACAATAGACCAATACACTATCAACATAAGATATGGACTTAAAGAATAAGTGTTTAGAAGAAAAATATTAGATTTGCAAGTCACAACACTTTTTTTAATGTTAAAATCAAAGTTTTTTTACGGAAAATAATAGGTACCTGGTATGGATCTGTAGGGACCCAATTTCTCTGATTCTAGGGACCCGATTTTCTGATTCTAGGGACCTGATGATAATTTTCTGATTCTAGGGACCCAAAAAAACGTGGTTAAAACGTCATTTTTTCAGTGAATTTAAACCATGGGATGCCAACTTTACCTGTCCTTGCCAATTATCATGGCTGACTTGCATCAACAAGCACCACACGTAAAAACATAAGCTATGTATAGGTAAAACCCTGAAGATATTAGGCAGTTAAAATGCAACCTTCACAACTGACACACTTATTTTTAAAACCTTTGCAGCTGATTTAAATTTGTTAAGGTATCAAAGCTTTGCCTTAATAAGCCATAGTGACATGCTGAAAATTCTACATACCCACTAGCTACTATCTTGTGTCATTGTCCGTTGTTTATCCACCTTAAACTTACATACGGCAGCATCTGTTGCTCTTTGAAATTGTTTGCAAAAACCTAAATAAAATTTTTAGAACCAACCATTTCCATGCTGCTTTGTTTAGGATCAGCTTTATGACTTGCAGTAAACTGGCATTGGATGTTTCATTTTGGTGTTCCTGATTGACTTATGCTTAATCTCTAAACACGAATTCAATATATATATATATATCGGCTTCTGACTGTATTGAAAAAAATTACTTGAAAATTGACTACTCACATTAACCAAATACTTGGGTTAGAAATTAGAGGTGACACTGATGGGTTAAGCCTCTTGATTTTGTGTTAGATGAGGGATGAAGGCTATAAAACCTTTATTTTCATCAAAGTTGCACCACAATTTTAACAGACAAATTGACAGTTAAACTGATATTATCTGCAATTGAAAGCAGCATCAACAAGCAGTAAACATACTGTATTGGAATTTTGATGTGGGATAGATAATATCTTAAACTACAGCACTAAAACTTCATGTCCATGATGTAATTTGTTAGGTAACACTTAAGAATCAAGAATAAGTGAAAAATTGTTTAATTTTGCTACCAATTTACATATCTGCATGTAATAAGTTTTTCTGGAGCAGATACTAGTTTAGTGTACAGATCTGTTATCTGTTGGATACCAGCAGCAATCTTTTTCTTGAAAATTTGCATATTATATATATACATATATATATGCATACGAAAACTATGATGTGAAATAATGGATATAACAAATAAAATACTTGTTCAGGCATCAATTACAATGTGTTAGAGGAAATGAACACAAATATGGTAACAGTAAAAATCTGCTATACCACACACATTTTCCTTAAAGAAAGCCCCATTACGCAAAGTATTAAACTGAAGTAGCTTTTGAATATTTATTAGAATGCATATCTTTAACCAGGAATTTTTCCTCCATGTAAATAATTAATTCAGCTTGATCAAAGGTTCCCAAACTTTCTCTAACCATGTCCCCCTTCTGCATTTCAACAGATGAGCATTTACTCCTAAAATATCTAATGACAAAAAAGCTGCGTAAAATATCAAAATCCACTTAGGTTTTAATAGAACTTTGAAATAAATATAAACATATTTTTCATTTATGTTGATAACCTCAAATGTACCTCTTCAGATAGGCAAACGTACCCCATGGATACAAGCACCAGGTTGAAAACCCCTGAGCTAGATTCTGTGCAATGTTTCAGGCACTTGTAAGACAAGCTATGATTTGGAAAGTTTGAAATTTGATACCTAATGTTATAAAACATGATTACATCAAACATTTGCAATCACACTCACACTATCACGAACCTGCATGGCCATGCACTTTTGGCAAAACTCTACAACACAGTTGACAATGCCAGAACAACCACTGTTTTGTCAATAAAGTAATGATGAAAAATAATAACAATAACCTTTAACTTACCAACTACCATGACATTAAATTCAAAACCTTGTCGCAATGCTTTCTTGCGAATTTGTTCTGTCAAAGTATCAATGCCCACATATCCTTCAAGTGCAGTCTTCATTGTAACAAGGTAGATTAACCAACACTATACACTGTACTATGGTCAGATTGATAAAGTACTGAGCATACAATTAATTGAAACATATTCACATTCAACTGTATGATTCTCATGTTTATTAGACTGCTGTTAAGTAAATTTAAAAATCTAGGCAGAACTGCTGCAACCACTTATAAAATAAATTATATACATATGTCCGTACTAATATTTCACCAAAAGTACATTAGACTAATGACTTTGCTTACTACTTCAATCTCCAGCTACTAACCTTTTTTTGTATTTAGATTATGACTAGTTTATATGAAAATCACTTTGGGCACACTGCTTGCTTTACTAATCTTTTGATTGCATATGATGTTTTGAATGATGTGTGTGCCATTTTCTGTATTTTCCTATGTACCTACTGTACTGCTGTGGTTTTCCTTTTCTTTGTTTTCGTCATTTATTTAAAAACTTGTCTGTTTTGAGATTTTCTGTTGTTTTTTCATCAATCTCTTTTTGCTTTATTATGAAAACTAAATCAAGACAGAAATTGAACTGTGCGGTTTTTTCAATGGCTTTTAAACTCTACATGAATCCTTGTCTCTCAGCTAATTTGCTATGTAGTAGCAACAACTGCTTCTTTAATAACTAATACCTTGGCTTGAGCATAATAATTTTGCATTAACACATAGGGTACCAGCCCATATAAATGTACACATTCCTGCCAAAAATCTATGTTATCTGGCCCTGGGTGCCAAACCAAAGAACCATTTTTTTGGCTCATGTTTCTTTGGAAACTAGGCCATCATGCGAGCCTTTAAAGCCCTTGATTGGCCAAAATTATGGCTCAAAATACAAAGATTGGATAACAATTCAAATCCCACAAAAGGTAACCTTGGCCATTTTGACAGACTAGAGTCCTGTATGGGGCAGGTTCACCTGTGCAGGTTGCAGGTACCTGAATTTGCGGGACGAGCACAGGAACCCGCACTGCTATGCATGAAGGTGCGGATTGAACCTGCTGTGGGGTGGGGCAGAAGCATGTTGTACTTCTTGCAAGTGCGGTCCAGGATGAGAAACTCTTTGTGCAGGTAACTGAATGTTCAACTGAAAAATAATCAGTTCGGAAATAGCAGAACACCTGAAAATAATCAGTTTAAAAATCACAAAACATATGGAAGTACTAAAGTTGCTTACCAGCATGGCACTTAGAACAGCAGGCCTACTGCAATTATTACATCATGATGCAACAATCCATTGTTACCAAAACATTAACTCAGATTCTTGACATGTGGAAGGCAAGCAAGTAGACATTTCCATTTGGCAATGCTAGCATCATATTGGTAAGGATTAATTCAGTCTAGCAGCCCTTCCAAATGGATAAGACAGTGCTTAATGCACACCTGGTCGCAACTCCACTAAAACGTGGTTTTTGTCACCTCAAATCTGTTGACTACGAAAGATCAGATGTGTGGAAAAGTGTTGGTTGCGAATGGAAAGAATTAGTAGCTTGATTTTGCTGCTTGCTAGACTTTTTTTCAGAAGTAATGAGTTTTTACAAGTTTTTGGACACAGTTTAGTAGTTTTCAGACAGGTGTGAGTTTGGGATAGAAAAAGTGTGGGACAGGGTGGTCATGGTTTGCATAGGCCTGCGGGTGTGCAAGATTTCTCAAACTCCTGTGGGTGCAGGGCAGGGCGGGTTTGAATTTTGTGGGTGCAGGATGAGTAGCAGACAAAAAATTCCAACCTGTGCAGGACTCTAGCGCAGATCACAGAAAAGTACTAATATTTTGCTTCATGAGAAAAAATACATAGCCCATTTTGGTATTTCTAAAACTTAGGCGATCAAATCTGTAAATGTGGCCCTTTTTGTCAAATCTGTAAAATATCAGATCCCAACTGTAAATTTGAGAATATGCTTGGATTAATGCATCATCTTTGTCATGTGACCTGAAACCTTTACCCTAAATCACACTATGGGCCTGCATGAAAAAAATGATGGATTATCCCTGGCAAGCCATAAAAAACAATCGATTTTATCCTAAACTCTGCCTATATCCAAGTATGAAAGATGAGGCTTCTCTTGACATACAGTCAAAGTATCTCCTTATCATATCCTTGAAAACATAACTCAAGATGAAATCACATCTAGTGTAAAAAAACTCATAGGGATTTAGAGACCAACACAGATTGACATGGAAACTTAGAGAGAAATGATTTGTTCAATTTTGAAATCATATGGCACCCATTCATCTTCATGAAAGCTAGCTGACAAAATTGCCACATTTGCTAAGCGTATAGTGATAGACATTATTCCACAGGATCACATATCAACTCTACATATCAACTCTCCTCGCATGCAGACTTGTTCCACTAAATAAAGAAGACAACAGCATTAGGCCAATAGGTGTCAGTCAATGCCTACAACAAGCAATTGGGACAGAATCATTTAGGGAACAGTACATTAAAAACAAGGTGGAGGGTCGTGTGAAAGACATTCAGTTGCTTTCCAATTATGCACAAGATGCTCCTGAAGCAGCATACTCAGCATTCACCAAAGGATTATGCTCCAGATGGACCCATTTCCAAAGAACATTACCAGTAATGAGCTAATTATTTGAACCGCTAGAAAACACCTTTAGAGAGAAAGATCACTTGATTCCTACTCACATAGGATGAGAGGTAATTGTTGCAGAAAAACAAATATTGGCTCTTACTCTTAGGCATGGTGGGTTAGGTCTGACAAACAAGTCTTCAAGAAACTTCCGAGACAGAATACGATTACTCTACTCTGATCCACTGCTAAACTAACAGACAAAATTTATATCAAAAACTCAATCTTGAATATAACCCCTCAGACCAACAACATACCACTACCAGATATACAAAAAACAGAAAATGACAAGAGAAGGACACAGAATGCCAAAATAGCTGTAATTAACTATTAGAGGAACTGACTGCTGTGTCACAACAACTCATAAAAGACGCAATGGAAAAAGAGGCATCTTCCTGGCTGTCAACCTTGCCAATCAAAGCAATTGGATACGCACTAATGTAGACAACAGTAATTCATGGATGCCATCTACATGAGATATGGAAGGTAACCACCCACCACTGACACTGTGCTTGCGGAGAGACAAACTCTGTGGATCACAGCCACACATGTAAACTGGGTGGTTACACTATAATGAGGCACAACTCAGTGAGAGACTCTGAGGCACAGATAATGAGAGAGGTCTGTAGAGATTTTTATACCGAACCCAAACTTCGGCCAATCAACAAAAATGATTTTGAAAGAAAAGTCAACACTGCTAACAACTCGAGGTTAGATATTTTCACAGAGGACTGTGGAAGAACTGTGAGAAAAGGCAGTGTTTAGGTAGCTGGCAACAGCTACGCAAGGTGAAGGTAGGTCAAGTGCTATTACTAGCAGCTGACACCAGCTACGCAGTGTTACAGTGTAAACTGTTAGGTAGCTAGCAACACATAACCAGAAGAGATCACCCGGCGGCAGTGAATATGCAGGCAAAAGTGCTCAAAGTGAAATGACTATGGCTACCCAAGCCAAGTTTATGCAGTTATGAAGCTAATGATTTACAGTCATGTGACTAAAAGCATAGTTGTACGTTAGTTGCAGTTAGGCTCAGGATTCCATAGTAGTTTAGATGCATTGAAAGTTGGTTGATATAGAAATGTAAAATATTCGTTAAAATATGCATGATTGATACAGCTTTGAGCTTGTCACGGCAAATCCTGAAGGGAAGCAATAAAACAAAAGAAAAGATTGCGCCTGGAATTCCCTGGTTCAATTATAATCAGTGTAACTGCAAGATGCTAAACTTTTAACCTGACATTGCCACCCGTGCACCTTCAGAAACATGTACCTAAAGAATAAAACTCAAGCATATTGTAGTCATGACCTCCATGACCACCACTCCATTACTGGATGTTCACCCTGCTATGAGGTTCCCTGCAAAAAGCGGAGCTCCGTTAAGAGCTCCGGAGCTTGGTTGCGGAGGTTGGATGACGTAACCGGAGTGAAAATAAGTTGCGTTGCAGAAGCAAAAAAAGGAAAAAAAAGTGAAGGAGAAATGTTGCATAATTGCACCTTCATATGCGTTGACCCTAAACATGGAATGCATGGAAGATTGCAATGTTTAAAAATTGTATACATTCACAACTGTTCAAACTTATTTTTTTGTCCCCGAACCGTTGTGAAACTCAGATAACCAAAAATTATCAAACTAAAAAATATACTTTTTTTACTGTAGTGCAATATCACCTTTTGCAGTAAAAAGCAACCAAGCCCTGCTATTTACGGAGCTCCGCCTTTTACAGAGCACCTACTATGATATAAGGTATGAACCTGCATTCTGTTTGTGGTAACCAAGCCTAACCATGTGCTAAATCACGTGGGTGCCGGCTACCTGGCACTTGACCTTGCTTAGGCGTTGCGGGCTACCTAAACACTTCCGTGAAAAAATGTTCTTCAGTGTTGCCAGGTTATATTGCACAAACAAGCAAACTAATCTGAAAAATAAGCCCAAAATAGGTAATTTGCTGAAAAACAAGCTCAAAATGCATTTGGTAAGAAAATTGAACAAAATAAAAGATCAGAAGGTAGACTAACAACCAAAGCAGTGAGGCAAGTCTGAAAAACAAGCCCAAAATGAGCAAGTTTAGACAAAAACATGCACAAATTCGCAACTTGTTGTAAATCATTAACAAGGGAATTAAGTGAAGACTTCTCAATGTCGATCACTCTTTGGTTGTACTTATCATTCTCTTTTTCATGTAGTAGGTAGATCTGTGTTAGGGACTTCCCAGAATAAGACTGTGAGGTAGGATGTGTCGCAGAGGTGGGACCGGATACGGATTACCGGAGTCGACTCCGGAAGGATTCTGCGTTTTTCTTTCGAACCCGGAGTCAAAATTTTAGGAAAAACCGGATCCGGAGTCACTTTTGATTTCGGCAGTAGCAGGAGTNTGTGTCGCCATTTCTGAAGTAAAATCAGGGGTAAGGGACGGTTGGATCGATGATTGTAGCCGGAGNCTGAACAGGAGTCGAATTCTCAAATTTGAAAAATTGCGANACCCGGATTCAAAAATTTTGNAACAGGAGCGGAGTCGGAGTCTGAAAAAGTGACTCCGGCCACCTCTAGTGCGATCCTTATGTCAAAGAACATCAGTGCTACCAACCTTGCAGTTTCCCCACGACTTTGGGCTTATTTCTTTACGGATTTGCAGATTTTTTAAAGCATTGTCGATTGCTTGTTTTGGGGCTTGTTTTATTTGAAAATTGCTTGTTTTTTGCAGATTGCTGTTTTGTGCATTCTTTTTTTGATCATAATTTACAGCACTTTGTTGTCTAAATTTACTGCAATACACAAGTGCCACACCACTTGAAGGGGTGAGATGGCACCAGAGTCATCAAAAGATTGGTTGAAAAAACAGCTGAAAATCCAGGGAGCCATGTGCATCTGTCGTGGCTTACACAAGGACAAAACTCAGGTTTGCCCTTTTGAGAGCACCCTTGCTGCAATACGAGGATTTCATGGCAAATGAAGCGATGTTCACCTCCAGGATGATCTCACAGACATCGACTTCAGTTTAATTCCCAGGTCACGGGTGCAGAATCATGCAAAGCTGAAGTGTGGTGTCAATGACATGACACCAGTTACGTATATTTGTGAAATAGGTGGCTAGTAAACAAGGCCGTCATCAGGATGTCGCAGCAGGGGGGGGCAAAATCACAAGGAGGGGCACATTTTTAAATACAATGTTGGATGTATGCAGCAATCACCACGAAAAAAATCGCTTGCGACATGTAAACTTACTGACGCTCTAAAACAGAGGTTCCCAACCTGGGGTACATGTACACCAGGGGTTCACTTGAGGTTAGCAATACAAGAGAAAAAATAATTACATTATATATATTTCGAAATATTTATATCAAAATCATATGCTCATTGTTAAATATATCTAT
>JGI24021J15306_10004201_pt1 | contig 16633 bp, 7 predicted proteins | sample Ectturendosymbi1_FD_15306 | JGI IMG/M metagenome (IMG submission 15306) | reverse complement strand
AAAAGTATTGCAACTGAGGCGGGGCCCCTAGACATGGCTGGGGCCCCCCCCGGCCGGGGGGTGCGGGGGGCGGTTCCCACGGCCCTGCGCACAACTCATTAGTTCATCTGACAACAACCAGTGTTGCCATTTTAGCTGATTTGCTCCTAGATCTAGCAGGATTTCTCGCTCTTAGGTGTAAAATTTTAATCTAGCAGTTAGCTGGTTTTCTAGCAGGATTTTGATAACCGTTTGGCAAGTTTAGCAGGTAACAACTTCCTGACCAAAAATATGTTTCAACAGTCTTTCGAGATGAACACGTTTAAGCGTACATCTTCTACATCAAAAAATACTTTATCTTCTTCATGACACTTTAAATTGAGCAACATAGGGACTAGTCACAACCACCTGCTTTCAATTTTTGGAATTTTTATTATGACGCAACGAAGCTACTTCAAGCAGATAATTGTGTCAAAATAACAAGTAACTAGGTGGCTTGGTGAAGCTTCAAGTGATTTGCATCTGTGCTTAGTGAGCGCGTTAGATTAAATGACTACATTCCATTGGTAAAATGTGTTTTTATTGCACGACATATATGATATTTCCAGATGGTTCAGTTATAATGCCTGATAAAAAACCCTCTGGTGAACCAAAGCCACATTGCCAAAATTTTTGACAGACAGGTGCGGTTGCAAGATTCAGTATTTAAAATTTGGCTCGGTGCCTATCCTGCTGATTCAAGAAAAGCCTGTTACGAAGTTTGCAACAATACTGTACAAATCATAGCGAAACATATGAACTTTAATGGCATGCTGGTAGCAAAAAGCACCCAGACAAGGTCAAAGAACCTTTTGTGTGCTCCCAAATGTGAATAGCACAAAGTTTTGAATCACAACACCACACTTAGAAAGTTTCCAGAGGTTGAAGCTATGCTCAGTCTGTTTATTGCTGAGCACTGCTCTACTGTGTATAAACACATGCGGTCATTTGAAAGAAATTGCTAAAAAAAGGAGGTAAGGTAAGTTGCACTTATGTTGCTCAAAATGTCGACGGAAAAAATTGTGGGCCGAAACGCGTGGTGGCCAAGACGAACATTTTCACCCCTGTCCAGTGATAGCGAATGTAAGACAAAAGACAAAAACTTGACATGTAACTTTGCTAGTTGATTTTAATCACCTCAAAAGTAGCAGATTTTTTGGCAGAATTTCACTACTTTCAGCAGATTTTTGTTGAAAATTTGTGACAAGATTTTTAGCAGGATCTAGCAGTTTTTTGTGACACCATTTAGCAGTTTTATGTGACAACCATCTGGCAACACTGACAACAACAACATACGTGCGGCGCAGTGGGCGGATCACCAACGGAACGCGGAGTGGGCGGATAACCCCACAAGACTCCGCATTTTCATTCCCGGCACCCACCCACCTGGAGTGACCCTCCCAAGAAGAGCCTGGATCCGGCTTAACCGCCTCCACACCGGTGTCAGGGGTTTCGGCACCTGTCTGTACAAATGGGGTATGGCCTCCTCTGCGACCTGTGACTGTGGCGCAGAAGAACAAACCGTCGACCATGTTGCCCTCCCATGTCCAATCCATCGACCTCCTCATGGACTGCACGGCCTGACGGTTCTGGACGATGAGACAATCCAATGGCTGCTCAAACCTGCCCAGAGATCTAGTACGGCCAAGCAATGGTTAGAAGAACTGGCTCAAAAGAAGAAGTAGGCTAGTGAGTGTCTTTATTTTGCCTTGCTTCGGCGTAGCAACCTCAAGACGTCAGGTCGCTTAGGTAGAATGACCCGCGCTCCTGAAACAAATAGGTTGGTTCCTCAAATTTCGGGATCTCCGTGGAATTGTAAAATACAGCGTGTTCCATGCAATCAGCGAAGTACCTGCATTACTTTGGCTTCCTCAATCTAAATTTTCTTCATTAAACCGCACACCCCTCCCCAGTTGAACAAGGTCTTTCCTAACAGCTCAGGAAAACATGCCACGATTTGAGCCATGTTTCATACATGGCGGGCGTTATATAAATGGGTGTGCATTTATCACAACGAAATCTTCACGAGCCTGCAGGCCTACCTTACCTATCCATCTTAAACCACGAAGGTCAGACAATCCAATTATATATTTATAAAACATCTAACAAACACTGAACACTACCCCCAACCAAGGACCAAGCCCAATTTTGGTAATAAACCTTTTGCTGGCGATAGTTGAAAACGTTCAGAAAAGAGAAAATGTACGCCAAATTGTTGTTGTTATAGGCTAACACTGTGCATTCAAACACAGCCTTTGGCATTGCCGATAGTAACAACAATTGAGCTAAAAACTTTCTCCGAGAGAATAATCTTTGTACATTTAATCAGTTTAACGATAAAAACTGCTTTATACCAAATTAAGAAAACACTCAATCAACGACTATTGCTCCACACATCTTCACCTCCAGCTATACTCCATTGTTTACAATACACGCAAACAGTTTATGTGGCAAGTTAAGCCAACTACTTCTGGCGGCCTAAACTTGCCTACATCACATTTTACATCGGAGGGAAAATTTAACGAAATATGCCGGGTGCATAGATGCATTTGTAAAGGCAGAAAAAAATAGGAAGACCGATGATGACGAAGTTGGCGAACAAGCAGAAAAACCAAGACCCATGAAATAGAGAATAAAAAACAAGACTCATTTTGTTTTGTGAGTGTTTGATTCTGATATTCAAGATGCTTTATAATTCCTTAAATCTTTAATAAGAACAAAACATGATCTTCTTTCAGTTTAAATTGTTGTGAGCAAATTTGAGGGGTGGAGAGGGCGACACCTATGCTTGCTACGCCACTGGGTACAGTAGTTCAGACAACAACCTCACCTACGCCGGTTCCACGATTAATTGCCAAAATAAATGCTCAAACAGACCACGTTTTGGGCGACGGATGATGGTATGTATGACTAAACAAAAAGAACAAGGAAAACGGAGAGACAATAAGTATTTTTAAGGCACATGTACTAATTTGCCCTTATCTTAGGGTTAAATAATTGGCCGGCCTTAGTGAACCTCGCTTGAGGAACTGTCCTGACAAAATCCACTACTAGAGTCATCATGAAGTTCTGCGTTAGTTCTTTTTGGAGCTGCTGCAAATCACGTGTTTTCAAAATACCGGCTTCAGGCACTGATTTTTAAAATGCCGGTCTCTGCTAAATTAGCAGTAAAATACCGGCTAGACCGGTGAAATCGGCCATCTGGCAACCCTATGTTGAACCCGGTCGTAAGCTTTCTCAAGGTCGACAAAACATGTGTAGAGGTCCTTATATTTCTAGAAAATTTGCTTGAAAGTGAAAAGTCGTTCTGCAGAACTTCATATCGGGCCAGGAAGAAAAGCGCAGACTAGGTATTCGCCAGCTTTGGTTTAATTATCCCGCGGCATCTTTCTTCATTGCACTTGACATACGCTTTCCCAAGAAGGATAAGGAGAGATGCCGTCTCCCTTTATATGTGTAGGCACCATCACACCAGTTTGCCAATCTTTTGGCGCCCTCCCAGAACACCAGGCCACTTAACAAACACAAGTTATCCAATAAACACCTCGATAAAAGCATTTCAGGTCGGATTTCATCATGTACAGCCAACCTGCAATGATGCTATTTTTCTCCACAAATATTTCAACTGCCTGAATTTCTTATATCCCTCAATATAACACAAGACTAAAGTTTGATAGGGGGCATACATCCAAGCAGTTCCCCTGGCATCACCAGACCACCGCACGTCCCTGGGTGAGTTACGGGTCGAAGTAAGTGATGAGGTAAAAGCGCGCATATACAGTAATTTGAATGTCAATATTGTTCACTGAAAGTGCTGCTGCAATTTACATTCAAAACTCACGGGCGATATAGGCTAATTACTGGTGGTGGTTTGTCCCAAAACGTACTGTAGGCCAACAGATCTTCTGGAATGCAATCTAATCGTATTTCAGCTGCAGAAAATAGGTTGTAGTAGGCATCTGCAGGGTTTTGATACAATCGCTTTATTTTGACTGACGCATGCTGAAACGTTGCAGTAGTCAAGGCAAAAAATGAGTCCTGGCCTAATTCGTTTTTGTCTTTTATCATCCTCAACAAGCTTGGTTTTGTGAAAAGTAATGACTACTATGCCTCATACATGCTGTCGCAGAAAACTGTTCTTCGTTTGTCATTTGTAACTAGAAAAGCTACAGCTCTACAACAACCAAAAGAATTAGGTTACACGTAACCTAAGTACCGCAGCGCAGAACACCCAACCCAGTCGTTTTTAAGCTCCATGCAAACACGCAGCTCCAATGTTCTCGTTTTGGTTCAATTGCACTGAGCTCTCTTGACGTCAGAACTCAAGCGCACTTGTTAGCACGATCATGCAAATATGTCTGCTGTGATAACCGGGAATGGCAACAACCTCATTAACAGCATCTCAAAAACTTTATTATAAAGTGTCGCTCAAAACGCATAAAACTTAGCCTTGGAAGCACAGTGTGCACAACTGCACGACGCAACTCGAGTGCTCCAGTAGCTACGTCAGCAAAGCAAATGGAGAGGTCGATCGCTGCAGCACCGCAGTTGTCCACAGCCAGAGTTAAAGGATCAACGCATATGCCAACGACACGGCGAAGAACATTTCGCCAAAGCTGCAACGTTTGTACCAACACCACGCTGGAAGTCGTATCGCCGACTAATCAAATAACATTAAGACGACGGCTAGACAAGGATGGGCTCCTCTTCAACAGAAACCACATGAAAAAGCAGGGCAGTTTTCCTTCAATTTCGTAACCAGTTGTTTCTCATTTGCGATGCACAGAAAACATCGATGAAATGAACGAGTCAGGTTCGCTTTATGGGCACAACCGCAGAAAGAAAATCCTTTCCGTTTCGCTTGAATGGATTTGCGAGACATTTTGTCTTTGCGACGGTACAAAAACAACCATCAAAAAACAAACAAAGTATGAGTTGGCCACAACGGAACAGCCTGCAAGCGACACTCAGACGCACAGTTATCGCGAACATGAAGGGGCAGAAGTGCACTGTGGCAGCATAGCACTCCTTGCCAGCTCGTCTTGCACACGGGCTGGTGGGTGACTCACAGTTTGATCAGGACAGAGTCGTTCCTCACTTACTGCACAAGAGACCAACACTACATTGCGAATGCCCCGTGAATACAAGTTCGTTCGCATCGCTGGACAACGGTCATCTAACAAGTGAAAAACTTCTTGGCCGAAAAGCAAAAGAAAAAAACGTAATTAGAGCAACGCAACAATGGACTCTTTACACACGTTCTTCCCAGACTATGTCCCAGGAATCGTTTTTGCTGCTTGACCAAATATAATCGAAAAACTCATCAACGAACAGCACTGCAACAAGCGAACGTGAACGAACATTCCAAGGAAGGCAAGAACGAGTAAAGACCGCTGTGTAGAAAAGCGTTCATTCTTGCACACTACAGTCGCTTGTAAGCTGATGACTGAGACTCGCGGGTCACCAACCACCTGCTGATTATTGAAGAGGTGAGTGTGAGAGAGGTGTCAGAATAGAGGACTTCATCCGCTGGATCAAAGGCACTAGATGACAAAATTAAGCTATTGGTAACGATTCCATAAAATTGGATCAGAAGATCGCTGCATTGGGACGAAACCGCAGTAACCACGCATAAAGAGCATTCTTCATTGAAAATATCATCTTGAAACAACACATGCTTTGATCATGCTGGTGAACGCTTACCGGTGTAGTATACAACGTCGTCCCAACCAGGTTTTTGCCAAGCCAGCTCCCGAGTCACCTTTCTGTGGGCAAGATCTCGATACGCTGAAAACAACAAGTGATTGAATCGAATAACTTTGACATTACGGGGGTAGTGGAAGTGATGTGCCATTTTCAATACTTGACAACTACTGCAAACCACATGCGTGGTCAATTCAACGTTCGAAGATTAACGAAAATGCCCACTAGTAAAAAGTAACGATTCATCTCGCGAAGTTGTAAACGACCTCACAATTCTTTTCCTCACTAAAATTCCTTTCAAATCGGGTTCTCTGGATCACACAAGCCACATGTTTATTTAATCGCGGGGGTGGCACTTTTGAACCATACTTTTCAATGCCAATTCGCTTTACAATTAACTTTTGCGAAACTAATTTGAATAAAAGGAAAAATTCATTTTACCACAAAATACAGGCAAAATGATTGAACTGAAAGCAACAGCGCTGGCTAAAAACCTTGTTGAACTTTTGAGTATAGGGTTGCCAGGGATTCCTGGTCAATTCCTCGTAACAAGGACTCTAATATTCCCAAGAGCCGATTCAAGTTGATTGTCCAGTCACACCCGGACCCGAGGTTAACTTCTAGCATTCCCAATACGTCATTCTTTCAGAGGTCTGGTGATTGTGTGGAATGTCATGGCTCCACTCAAAAAGTCCGGAGAATATTGGTGGACGATAGCTTTGTTCAATTGCTTGCACCAGTCATGTGCTTAATTTGTGAGTGGACCAGGTTGTGAGAAACTGTATTTAGGTCAAAATTTTCCTGAAAATGCGTAACTGCTTGCTGTTGTGCCTTAAATAGATTACAATCATGAGACCTTAATCAGGCTGCTGCCACAAGAAAATCTTAAACGAGATGAGTTGTTCGTGGTAAAACACAGAATCCATATTTCAGTTAGCGGGAGAAAAAAGAGAACCCCAATTTGTATGGGACAAAAAAAGATAGTCAGACCTCTACATCGTCAAGGCCTAAAACCTTAGCGTTCTCCTCATCGAAGACGCAGTTGCAAGTCAACAACGCATCAACAACTTACCCCAAAGATGGTGAACAACACTCAAGTCACCAATTTCGCTAAAGAACCCTCCGACGGCTTCGTTGTTCTGCTGCCGAGCCCGTATTCCGCGTGCCCTTGATAGAGAGGTACGTGTCACGTAGTAGATCGCGAATTCACTCATCGTGGCGTCTGATTGCTTTTAAGATCATTAACATCTCTATAGGTTTTGAAAAAACCACTGCAGCATACGGGTTGCAAAAAAACGTATCTTCTGTTTTACTGATACTTCACAATGAATGTGGTACATTATATTGTTCGACATTTTCATCATGGCGCTTATTTGTCAAGTATTATGCGGTGCTCGTCTGTGGTGGATTAAAAATATTTAGTGTCGAAAGAAGGAAAATTCTGCGAGTTTATCACGGCATGCATTTGGACTGAAGTTGCGTAGCCAACTTTAACAATTCATATTTCACCAGGTAATGTTACTGGCATCCATGTTGAAACTGGTCAGTGTGCCTAACTTGGCGTACCGGCAATGACGTAGCGAACACGCCTTGCACGGACAATCCCTGAAATAAGCTCAGTGACGAATTAAAGCTCAGTGACGAATTCAAGCCGAACAAATGGCATGTGTACGTGAAACTTGATGTTAACCAAGCATCAGTGGTCAAGGACAAGTTGCGCCGAACCCCTCAGGTCGGTACAACGTAACAGGGCCAGCTGTGCGTTACTGTGTGGGACGGTGGAGCGACAGTCCGGTAGTTCATGCTTCAGGGAACATTGATCGCATGTGTTATTTCATTGCCGTGCGTCTAACGAATTGTTTGAGTCAATGTTATGGACGCGGAACAGTGGATCGCTCGTCTTTATGCACTCTTTTAAATTATACTTTAAAATAAGATGCCGCGAATTCGAAGAACTTTTGGATCGTGAAGCTAACGCACGAAATCAATCGGTGGCACTCCAAAATTTGTGGAAATTTTTATCAACAGAAAACTTGATGCAAAGCTTAAGTAAAAAATTAATGAATTCGTCTGCCCCAGCATCAGTTCATCTGCCCAGTGCGTCGCAGAGAGCAAAGAAAGTAACCGCGGGTCGAATGGATCAGGCAAACGTTGTCACTACTGAAAACACACTGTATTTCATCAATCAGTTTTTGTCCTGTGACAACGAATGCATACTTCGGAAGGAAAAATGTACTTCCTATCAAAATGATCAAAAGTAATTTCGTTAGGCATATTTTGAATGAATCACAAACAACACGAGACCAATATGATAAATATCACTAATTTTGATTAAAAAAGCTTGAACAGGTTTTTGTCAATAACATTTCTACTTATGTTGGAAATGACATGATAAAACTCAAAAAGGTGCAACTGATATTTTTCACACAGCAAAACACCGAACACTGCACAGTAATTACCAGTTGTTCGCCCATTCGATCATGGTGCCGGGCTGAAATAAAAAGGATATTGTGAACATGCAAATCACTGCATCCAAGTCCAACCTATAAAATGTGGCCGTGACTAGTTCAATTGAGAAAAAGATCGTTGAAGGCGGAGACGATTACACATCCGTCTACATGAGAAAACTGGTCTGACGCAGCCCAAGTTGCAACGATTAAATTCAACATGGGTACGAAAGAACCTGGAAGATTTAACACATTTCCAGCGCGATTCAAGCAGAAATGTTCTGAAGTGAGAGCAGTCTCAAACAAGCAGATCACGTTGAAAGTTTACAAAAATTATGTTTCAACTTTCACGAACTGAAGGCATACCTTCAAGTGGTACGTCCGCAGCTCGTAAAGATTAGGACCCTCTCTAGGCACCACTTCATTCCAAAATGAGAACTCATAGAGCAATTCGTTTCGTCTGGAATGCAACATTTTGCTTCTTTCTGACCTCATTTGCCTGTACCATTCTTCATTTCCAAGGAAAGAATTGGTTTCTTTCACGGAAGGAAAACCATCTTTGTATCTCCATAAATGCACTATAGAAGAAAATATTATCAAAAAGTTTGAAATAACCAATCTGCCGAACTAGGTTGTTGAACAGATCACTTTTTGGTTATCCAAACCAAGCAGCTTTTCAGTCGCATGGTGTATTTGTTACTCATTGTAGACGCTCATACATTTGACATTACAAAAACCCGACCAACAGCACCTTATATATAAACAGGGCTACCATACCGTCCTTATCTAAGATTTGTCCATATTTTGCAGTACTATGTCTTAGAAAGTATTACTGTGCTCATTTCTGAGAAATGTCCTTATTTGTGACTTGCGTCCATATTTTCCGTATTTTCTGTAGCATAAAAATTTTAAATAAGCACTATCTTACAGACATACAGACAGGGGCGTAACGAGGATAGATTGCGCCCGGGACAAGAAGCAAGTTTGGCGCCCCCATATGCGAAACTGAGGTCTTTCGGAAGCGTATGTTCCATATTGAAGAAAGTACTTGTGACATTGTTGGGACTTGCCGGTACCCCTGCAGCCATTGGGCGCTCGCTGCACTGGTTTGGCGCCCCATAGTGACTCGTCGCCCGGGGAATTGCGCCCTCCTTGTCCCCTTCGATACGCCCCGGAATACAGACTATTACTCTCTCATTGTTTACATTTTGTAATAAAGGTTTTTTGACGTCATAAAAGTAGTATAATCTTGCAGCGCAGAGACGTAACATACTATCTCAGGCATTGTTAGCACTGTAAGCTGTTTACTCTGGTTAGGATTCTTAGGAAAGCTGGTTTTGTAGCGATTCATTCAAGAAATAAGCAAGTGAAAAAAAACGTTTTCCTTGACCATTACATGAAGCCAAGAATAAGACATTGCTGAAGCAAATGTTCCCCGGAGAGAAATAGACAAACTTATGATCTGACATTAGTCGTGCAAACAGAAATAATGATTTTCGTTCCAGGCAAAGAAATCAGATTTTTTTCAGCCGCCCTTATTTTTGTTTCTAGATAATGGTAGCCCTGTATGTAAATATTAACCCAGCTAACATGCATTTCAAAACAGTTCGATCAGATAGCTGACCAATGTACAGTTAGTAACGGTTCTTGTGTGGTTCCAAACACTGTATAATCCACGAGGATCAGCATTTAATTCTGACCACTTCTGCAGCTGACCTATTTTAAAAGCAGGTTGTAACGTTAGCAATATGCAACGAAGACTGTCAACATTTTCATACCACACAAGTTGTGTTAACACGACTCATCTACATGAGTGGAAAACACAAATTCACATCTGGAAATTTGGCATCAGAAATATTTTTGTGCAGTATATCATAATGCTGTAAGAAAAAATTAAAAATCAGAAAGCAAGAACGGAATGTCAATTTTAAGTGCCTGCAAAAGTTGTCATGCCAAACCTGTCTAAATGTCGATTTACTCACCAAACTGATCTTGTTCTCCATACCAGCAGGACCAGCTCCCAACGCAATCTAATGGTAAATCTTCATTAGCTGATAAGCGAGGCATAAACTCACCACTGCACAAAACATACACTGCATTAAGTAGTTTCATATGACAAAGCATTTACATATTTTCATACGCCTTTCATTCAAGTAAAATACATAGTATCCATATTTACAGCAAGTGGAGCAANACAATGACTACATCACCATAACATATGTCAACCGTTCAACAAGATACATCACTAACCATAACTGCCGGTAGTCATCAACAGCTTCAGGCTTGACACTGTGAACTGCAAGAAATCACCCAATTAACAACAAATGTCATGAATAAACTAACTGATAATGCTTTTTGTATTATTACACTCGTTACTCATGAAACCACATGAAGGATTTAATTGTTGGTGGCTTGTTTTTTGGTATAAACAGTCAGCAAAATAAATCATAGGCAATAGCAATACTGAAGAGCTACTACCCTTGACAAGGTCCATGCAAGTCATGCTTTGATTGCTAAGTGGTTATCTTTCCATGCAATCCAATATTCAGCAGACGCCACAGGTTTGAAAATAGACACCTTTTACATTTTGAAAGGGCATGCAATTGTTTTACCCCCTTGCTACCAGAAAACAGTCTTATGCTGTGAAAACGCTGACAACGGTGAGTGGCTCCTAACAAAATAAGGTTTTTCAGCCTATCCTCATGCAGGTGAGTTTCATGGAAAAAACTGACAAGAAACCATTTCTTCAAAACTTTGCCCATCTAAAGTTATCCTGACCTATACTGATGAAACTGGGGATATCTGCAAGAAAAACCAAATGGGGTTTTGGACAGTGCCTATGCATTGGAATGAACTTTCATGCGCACCAAATTTAATAATTCTTACATTCATTTGATGAACATCAGTGAAATTTTTATGTTAAGTTCCCTTAGTTTCCACATGAGAATGCTAAGCAGTTCTACCAAAACTTCTATTTATCCACTTGCAGTTTCAAGAAACAAAGAAGATTAAAACAGGAATTTCTAATAAAGCTATGAGCATTGGGCATACAACAACATACAAAAATGGAACATGTTAGAAGATAGATTTTTCCACTAGATCAATACCACCTCAACTGGTCAACTTTATTGCACAATTATTACCTGAAAACTAGATATGCTAAAAGATTGCCCAATCTTATAGACCAGGAGTCTCCAAATTACAGCCCGCGGGCCAAATGCCACCCACAAAGCTATTTTATCAATGAAAAATTGATATATTTTCGAAAAATTTGTTTATTGGATAGAATGTAACATATCGCAAAACAATCACATTACGTAAGATGTCTGGCCCTCGAACTGTTATGTAATAGATTATGTGGCCCTCAGACAAAAAGTTTGGACACCCTTTTATAGACAATCAAAATGTCATTTGGTTAAATTATGTTCATCTATTTCACATTTCGCTGTTCCAACCAAAAAAACTCTAATAAACAGCTATTAAAAACTTTAATGCACATCTAAACTTACATTGAATTTTGTACAAATGATTGACATCTTTTTTCGTTAACAAGTTGGATTGAGCATCAGTTCTTGGTGCAACCTTTGGCATGAAAAAATTCTTCACGTCTGCAGAGCTGACACACCTGAAACTGTTTAACATCATACACTCAAGAAGCAGAAAATCCATCTTTTATGCTTATATCTTACCAATTTATACAATCCATATCTACAAATCATAGGTATCCTTGTTAGTATTTTTTACAAATTTGCTTCTACCAAAGAATTTCTATTTCGTAAGTCTACCAAGGAATCATGGTGATTTTGAAAATTCTTTATCCACCTAATTAATCATTCTGCAGGCTGTAGATGCTTCACTTGGTATTTAAAAGGAAAACGAAAGCAAATTGAGTGTTAATAAAATTATTTTTGCTGACATTTGGTTGCAGTCCAAAAATATTCAGCCTATCTAAGGGTTTGTATCAGAGTTTTCTGTGGTATCATTCTAATTTGTTGCTCTAAGACCAGATATTGGTTATGGAGATTTCAGTCTTGACGACATCGGTTTTAGCTGAAAAATATTAGCTGTTTGCATTTTAAATATCACGACAGTTACAGAGTGTATAGCTTCAATTTACTACACCTGGCAGTTTACTTTCTACTTTTTACATCTTACCACATTGAGAGCCAGTCTATGATATACTCGTACTTTGAAATCTCGTGTGAGCCGCTTTTTTGCTAGGTTCTTTCATACCCATAACTTGCCAGCCGATTGAGCTAGTGAGCTGTTCAAAACTTGTAAGGATGCAGCAAGTCTTCCAGTCTGGGTTTTTTAAAATAGGGAAGTTCTGGATTTTGGGTTTTTTGTGGGTGATGTCAAAATGAGGGTAGGTTTATGCATTTTTGGCTGAGGTCACCTGACCCCTGGGTGCCTAGAGCCAATTTTTTGACTCAAGTTCTTATTGGAAACTAGACTATAATATGAGTCTTTGGAGCCCTTAATTGGCTTTCTAGCGTTTCTGGTTCAAAAGTTATGGCTTAAAAACAACAAAATAATCAATTAATCCCCAAGGGAATCACACTAGAAAGCTAATCAAAGGCTCAAAAGACTCAGATTCTAGCCTAGTTCCCAAAAAAATTGAGTGAAAAAAATGGCTTTTGTGGTTGGGACCAGGGGCTGGCAACCTAAGCCAAAAATGCTTAAACCTATCCCATTTATGATGTCGCCCACAAAAAAACTGAAATCCAAAACTTTCCAATTAAAAAAAAAATACAACTAGAAGCCTCACCTCATATTTTGAGGGCTTGAACAGCTCTCTAGCTCAATCTGCTGGCGAGTTATGGAGTTCTAAAGTAACAGTGAAAAAAGTGGCTCTCATGAGTCTTAACGGTAATCCACCCGGCCCCTACGGTGTTAAGATTGATTTCTAATATGAGGCAATTAACCAGGCACTTAGTTGTGAATTTTATACGGTGATATGGTATAACACTAAAATTTATAGAGAAATTCCATTACATCATTGACTACACACATTGGAAAAAATTACAACACAAATTATTTGAAAAATGTCCCAATTTCATTACCTGGTAATAACAAGATTTCTTGCTTTCTGTGTTTTGTTTGACAGCAAATTTGGGCCAGCAGATAAAAGTGTTTTGCATGTCAGAGCCATGTCCTCCGATGGTGCTAACTAGGCTTCACAAACCTTTGCAGATGTCCAAATGATGAATATGCAGATCTTTAACAACAAATTCTCAGACTAAGCCTGATGAAAGCAAGTGCATTGAGTCATTTAAATATTTCATCTACTAAACGCTAACAAACACACTTGCAAAAACTATAATATTGCTTGTATAACAAGGATTGATAATATTAATAGCATTATTAACATTTTTGTGCTTCCCGCACATAAAATTATGTTCTGAAAATCTATGCCCTGTTCTCAGCAGGTGTAAATGAAGGGTTGCGGAGTCAGAGGTTTTTGGGTGGAGTCAAATTCCTGTTGAAATGGCACAATTTCTTTTTAAACTTTTGTTGAAATAGAAATTTCTTGCTGTTCACCACGATTTCCATTGACTTTAACAGCCAAATTTCATTCCCTTATTCTTACGGCGTTGCAGTCAGTAATTTTGGAAAGTCAAAAGGTCAGAGTCGAAGTTAGATATTTTACCTGCAATTCCTGACTCAGCAACCCCACCTAAATGTACGTTTTTACCAAAAATCATGTTTTTGGGTGCTGCTTCTACTGTTTTTCGCCTGTAAACAGCTTACAATTATGGTCCTAGACTGAATTTGCAAAATAATAAGTCTTGGAATGAGTTCCCAAATTCTGTGTGATTCAGAAGCTGTTTGAAAGCTTGGTTCTTCTGAGTTGGTCCACCTAGGTGGGACCAGGATCCTGCAGCAGCGACTACGATTTTGTGCCATGGAAATGCTTTGATATGCTCTCAAATACTAGAAAAGCATAAAAGATTTCATTGCAAGTGTTTATGTAAGTACATACAAGCATGTTGATAATGTTGTTTCATACCAGGGTTAGCTGCTTTCATAGTAACAAAAATGCTTCCAATGAAGTGAAACTTTCTTCAAACAGATAGCAGCGGTAGGGCCAGGCATGTTGCAGTATTATGTAGCCTAAACTGTTTTGGAAAGGCTTTGATATGTTGGCAATTGATTAGTGTAAAGACAGCCTACAGGTGGAAAACGTCTAGCAGTATCTACCTTCTGGTGATTTGAATTTCCCACCACAACCACCCAGTAAGTGGATATTGCCATGGGAAACCACCCAGTTACCGAATGTGTTAATGATAATAATATTGCTACTTATAAAAAAGGTATGAACTGTCATTAATTTTGTGCATGTTATATATGTAACAACTGCTTTGGCCATTATCATGTTAATAATAATTTAATAGATATGCCTGTTGTAATTTGCACGTCTAAAAATATATTTCAAAAGTATCAAGCCTAGAGACCAACAAGATGGGCAGGTATCAAACTAAACCTATGCAATGGTCGAACTGCCTTAAAAATGAAAGTAAACTTTTCTTCAAATTAGTTGAATGATCCTACTCTTAACACCTTCGCTGTGGTAGTTTCGGGTAAAATCCTAGTTTCTAGCATGTCTTAGCAACTTCATAACCCACAAGGCGATTGTGTCAGAAAGCTGTTCAAACCCTCAAAAGACTCAGGGAGTCTTCAAGTCTGCACCAAAAAAAATTTAGGGATTTTGTTTTTTTGTGAGTGACATCATAAGTGGATTAGCTTTTTGGCCAATTTAGCTCCTGAAGGTTACCTGGCCCTAGGCCCAAACCACTAAATGGAAAGTATTTCACTCAAGTTTTTATTGGAAACTAGGCTAGAATCCTATTCTTTTGAGCCTTTCATTGACTTTCTACAGTTCTGGTTTCAAAAGTTATGACCTAAAAACAACAAGATAATTAATTAATCCCCTAATTAGACATTACTTAAATTTGTTGTTTTTAGGCCATAACTTTTGAACCAGAAACGCTAGAAAGTCGACCAAAGGCTCGAAAGACTCAGCTTCTAGCCTAGTTTCCAATAAAAACTGGAGCAAAAGCCTTCCCTCTTGCAGGTGGGCCCTGCGCCAGGTGAACTGATGCAAAATGTCCAAAAACTTACCTCACTTATGATGTCACTCACAAAAAAACCAAAACCCCAATTTTTTTTTCATTGCAAACAAAAAGGCTTAGAAGGTCTAACCAAAACAGATGCAAGGCTACATACCAATATATTTCTGGCCAATTTTTTTCTTTTGGGTACTAGCCAAAAGTATTTTCTCTTGTAAGTACATAATTGCACATGCAGGTTAAGGTACAAAATTTATGCTAGTACTGCTGCTTGTTATAGGAAGATTTGGGCATGGTGCAGGCGGTTTGTAAGGCAGGAAAAATTGTTTATAATATCCATTACAAATGATTGTGTGCATGGTGATCAAATTTGTATCTAATCATGCCATAAGTTTCAGAAATATTGTAGGCTTATTATAACGTAGATTTTAGCTAAAGCTACTTGTCTGAAAGGCCGCTGGGGCATCCAGGATGATCAAATGTGGAGTGTGTCAATAAATTGTCTTCGACAAAGAGGACGCCCTGCAGTGTGATGGAGAGTGCACAAAATAGTACCACTGCATATGTGTCGGAATGTCGAGTGGACAATGAGATATTTCGTGACGACTATGATAGACATAACATGTTACAATGGCTATGCGATAGCTGCAAGGAGTAAAATAAGGAAACCACCCAAAGTGAAACGCCTATCACATGGGGCAAGATGAAAGACTTAAAGAAAATCAGAAAAAGTCTTGATTCGGCATATCAAAAAATTTTAAAATGGAAAAAAAACTGTATGCAAATCCCAAGAGGAAAAGCTGGAAAAACACTAATTGCAGAGGTGACACGTCTTATAAGACTCTTTAACAGCAGTAAAAGATGGGAGTCAGTAGCGATACACATGCTTCAAGTACTTCTGCCACTAATACTCCAGAAGAAGCCATCTCTCAAATCAAAAAACAGAGAACATGTCAAATACCTGAACAAAAGAATGGAATGGTAGAAACACGGAAAGCTAGAACTGATCTCAGAGTGTGAAGCCATTCAAAAAAGACTCAAAAGATCAGTCAAAACCAAAAAACAATCAGACCAAAAAGCTTTCTGTAGACTAATGCTACAAAGACAGGTGAATAAGGCCCTTAAAATTGTGAATCATGCCAGTGACATTGATTGATGGAAAGCATGACATCAATACAGACATCAAAAAGAAGCTCAAAGAAAAACACCCAAAAGCGGCAGAACTACAACAATCTGCCATTACTGATAAGCCTGAAATCAAAACAGAGAGAGTAATCTTCGAAAACACAACTCGAGATGACATTACATCCACTACTAAAAACTCATCGGGGTCTGGAGGACCAACACAGATTGACATGGATACCTGGAGAGAAATGATTTGTTCAAAATCATATG
>JGI24021J15306_10004199_pt1 | contig 16634 bp, 10 predicted proteins | sample Ectturendosymbi1_FD_15306 | JGI IMG/M metagenome (IMG submission 15306) | reverse complement strand
CAGTCATTTTATGACGTCATCGTGTTCAGTCAACCGTGTTACGATCGTGGTAGAGCGCAGATATACGGTATAGCACTAGCACGAGAATTGAACACGTTTGCTAACGTTCGAGACGAAATTTGCTAGTTCTGACGAGAGCGTTCTTTGTTAACAATGAAATTTCTGTGGCGTTTCTATTGAATTCTCAAGCGCAAGGTGTATCTGGCAAAAATGAATAATCTATCCAAACACCATGGCGCGGGGCCCCAGAGGCGCGGGGCCCAATGCAGCTGCATCGGTTGCATCGGCTTAAGGCTGGCCCTGGGTAGCAGTGCCGGTGTAAACAGAGGCGTGAGCACTAGTTATCACAGGCATTAAGTATTTGCAACAACAGTGCAGACATTTGTTTGAAGTTCCGCCCCTAGATTCGCGGATGTGCATAGCTTTGGAGATGCGCAAATTTTTTGCCCAAATTTCCCGTTTTTGACCAAATGTTGCTGGTTTCACCAAATTTTAATGATTGTGTCTTGTTTTACCCAAGTTTGAATGAAGTTTCTCCAATTCACACAAATTTGAATGAAGCTGTTGTGGCAGTCAGACTGCTTCGCCACGCAACTAGAGGTTCAAACTCAGCAAACAGCACGCTCAGCCTTCTAAATCTTTAAGTAGCAATATACTTCACTCTGTTGCAACCGCTTTCTTATCCCTACCAGTGGTTCAAAATGTTGCAATTTTGAGGTAGGCTATCGTATTTAATAAAAACGTTTTCTGAAACTTAGCCGATTTTCTATGGTTTAGATCGGGAAATAGTAACTAGAAATCTGCCCGATTAAATTGTTTCCTTATCATATCTCATTGGTTTCGTTTTTGTTTATAGGTCTATCCATAGGCCTGCGGAAAGGGATTTTACTGGGGGGTCGGAAAAAATTTGCCCTGAAAATAACAATTTGTCCTAAAAATAAACAATTTACTCTGAAATTAACTTTTTAGATTAATCCGAATGGGGCCTGAAACCTCTTGTCAATCTGTTCTATACAGTTGAATTCGTTTATAACGGCTTTGTCTCTAACGCCAATTCGCCTATAACGTTACATTTTGTTCGGTCCCGATGGCAACGTTTACACGCATTTCAATTCGCTTATAACGTGAATTCGGCAATAACGCAATCCCGTAGAGGTGCCGTTTTAGGCAAATTCTTTGCTTGTTAACTCAAAGGGATGGAGTTCCTTGCGTGTTGTGTTCTTCCAAACAAGAAACTTTACCGTAATTGCCTTTACTGCTGCAAATATGTACGCGACTTCGAATGGGCAACGCAGTGGTTAAAAGCAACGGTTCCGGATCGAAGGTTCTGACTCCGTACACCTGCCTGTGTTATCGGGCTGTGCGCTTGAGCAAGGCACATGAAGACGCTTACTCAAAGGGGCCAGGCAATCTGCACATCCGTACGGCCCGCTTCTACTGAAGATATCACCTCGGGAAGTGAAGCACGCACTCAAAATGCATGTGCCAGGGCTTTATAACCAGTCACGACGTTGGTCCAGATTAAACACTACACTAGCCCAAATAACACGGATCACCTCCAAGTGAATATAGGGGAAGGTACAGTCGACGTTTTTTGCATTTTCAACCACTGATACTTTAATTCAAGTCCAAACAAGCTCAAAATTTGTCACACAATAAAACAACTCTATATACACAATATTATGCCAAAACAGGAAAACAACGCCCTTCAGAAAAAAAACTTTACCAAACAATTTAGAAAGAGTGCTTTTTATGTCGAGTGGGCACAGTGGCGTAGCCAGCCCAAAAATTTGGGGGGCCAAAATATTATGGGGGGTGCAAAATGTTTGATTTTAGGCGAATAACCCTATAATATTTGGAAAAACGCCTCTCAAGCACAAAATAACCATATTTTCTAAAAATTTTGGGGGGCATGGCCCCTTTGGCCCGCCTGGCTACGCCTATGCGTGAGCATGGGGTACACATGACTGGTCAATAGAAATTTGGATTGCATGCATTGCATGATGTTCACGTGATATCCCATGTAAAATAGGCACTTGCTGACTGCCTCTCCACTTTTTTAACATTCTAATTACCCACTATCACTACATGGCATTGGCAAAACAAATTTTTATCATTACCAAATATTAAATGAAACCAATGCAGTATCCTGAAATTCATGCCTTTCCATACAAATATAAGGTGCCTCTAAGCACATAATAAACCTAAAAATGCTCATAGATTAGAATTATTCTATATTGCATTTCAGTATAACCCCTCTAGCTTTACTTTGTTTAGACTGACCTAGTGGCAATGTGTTGAGTGCGCCCCATTCTTTTGTCAGATGTGCCACATGCACATCTAAAAAATAAAATGAAGAAGTACCAACTCAACTTAAAAAGAATTTAAAATCTGGCACCATCAAATAATGTTACGCTGCCATGACTACAACGCCACAAAAACTCAAAACAGAAGATGTTGATTAACGTGGGCAAGACCCAAATCTAAATACGATTTTATTACTTTTGGGTATCACAAACACAACTTGCTCTGTTCCTCGTAACAACGGCTGCCTATCAAGGAAAAATTCACTTTAGTACTACGGCTGGTATGAGACTAAATCACCATGGAAACTTTGAAGTTCAACTTTTTCAATAAATCAAAAAAGACGACTATGCCCCTAGGTCTACTGTGCCCCGCCTTCCCTACACTGAATACACTATATTGAAACATTTTTCACCGTGCAGAATTATTGAGCAACTTGCGCTTGCCCTGAAAAACAGAGCTTGCCCTGAAATTTTTCACTGTATTAAATATATTTTTTGCCATTCAGGATTTTTAAGCAACTTTGCGCTTGCCTTGAAAAACAGAGTTTGCCTTGAAATTTTTCACTGTATTGAAATATTTTTTATCATTCAGGAATTTTGAGCAGCTTGCACTTGCCTTGAAAACAGAGTTTGTCCTTTTTTTCAAAACCCCGCCTCCCACTTTCTACTCCTATGACTCTATCTCATAGGGAACCCACACAAAATGTCAGTTCTTCTTCGTCGTTGTTTGAGCCAGTTATTTCAATCCACTGCTTGGCCGCACTAGATCTCGGCGCAGATGCTGAGCAGCCATTCATTTGTCTCATCGTCCAGAACCGTCAATCCGTGCAGTCCGTGAGGAGGTCGATGGGTTGGACATTGGAGAACAACCAGGGGTGTAGTGCTAAAAAAAGAAGTGTGGGAACGCCGTTTCCACACCAATAAAAAGGAAGACTGCACCAAATACTTCGAATAAAGTGAGCATTCGCCTACAAGAAGTTTCACGCTAGATCTTCCCGTTTCACTGTAGACTTTTGACTAGCAGTGCGAATTTGCGTGTCGCTAGCACATCTGTAAGATCGCAACAATGTTTTAATGTAATCTTTTGGATCCCACACCTTCAAGCAAAGTTACGAGTGCAAAAACGTGTGGAGACGCGTTCCCACAACAAAAACAGCTGCGGGAACGCCGTTCCCACGCATTCCCACCCCACTACACCCTCAGTGGCGTAACAAGGGGGGGCAAGGGGGGACATCTGCCCCCGGGCGCAGAACTTTGGGGGCGCCAAATTGAGGTCGGAATGCTACGTACTAATTACGAAATGTCAAATGCCAACGGATGCTAACAATCACAATTTATAAAATGTTGAATGTCATTATGAAATCTCATCAAGATCACGAAGGTTTGCAAAGCGAGCAGTTATGATCCTTAGTGACGTTTCAAGGCGGAGCTTCTGTCTCCAGCAATAAGCGCCAGCTTGTGGTTTGACTCACGGCTGCGTCACAACGCTTTCAGAAGGCCAGGGTTGCGAACTTTCCGAACTCTCTCATTTTATAGCTGCGTCAAAGTGGGATGGGAATCCTCCGTTCACAGTGCATGCATCCTCCCACCTATCAACTGTGTGTATACGACAGAACAGTGTATGCATAGTGCTACACAGCGTATGCTTTCAGAGCAGCAATAAAACTTACACAATGTTGTTACCAGGGATGTGCAGAGGGGGCATGAACGAGGCGACGGCCCCCGACATCCAAGGCAGTGGGTCATTCAAAGTGTGAAATTACAAAAAGTGCATTTATCAAAATCTTGCAACTAGACCAGTTGTACAAAATTTTCTGTGAATGTCAGTAGCGCGCAACAATTTTTAGTAGCGCACGCATATAAGCTTTGCTATACACTGCGCATTCATGTGCATGAAATATAAAACCTAAAAAAAAAACGTTCGCGCACTCCACGTCTTTGGTCGCGCGGCGCTGGTGCGCGACTGCATTTTCGCATCCCTGAACTAGACGCTTCTTACTGGCTACTAAAACGTGCTGCATGCATCTGATGGGAACTTGCCTGAGGAAGCATGTAAATGTATGGACAGCATGGTCGACGGTTTGTTCTTCTGTGCTACACTCACAGGCCGCAGAGGAGGCCATACCCCATTTGTACAAGCAGGAGCGGAAACGTCCGACACCAGTGCGGAGGAGGTTAAGCCGGACCCAGGCTCTTCTTGGGAGGGTCATTCCAGGAGGGTAGGTGGCCGTGTCGGGGATGAAAGTACGGAGTTTCGAAGGTTGTCCAACCACCCCGCCTTGCATAGATGATCCGCTCAGTGCGCTGCATGAATGTTGTTGTTGTCAGATGAACTGATGAGCTGTTGTGGGGCGGGAACAAATGGTTGTCTCGATTTGAGACGCCGTACATTTCCACCTGGTGGACAAAAGAGCGCTGAGTGGAGCAGGTGTCCAGGCTCCCTTGTACCGCGTGCTAGAGAAAGTGTAGCTCCTTTGCGACAAAGCTCAGCACGTTGAATGCCTGCGAGAATAGGAAGGTTGTCCACTGGTGTAGGACGCAAGCATCCAGTCGCAATTCGCAAGGCGTCGTTGATGGCGGGATCGATGAGGCGGGTATGAGCACTGCCGCAACAGACAGGAGCGCAATACTCTGCTGTGGAATGCACCAGGTCGAGGGTGGCTATTCGCAACGTAGTTGCTCCAGCACCCCAGCCAGAGCCAGCAAACCGCCTGAGTGCGGCTCGTGTCAGTAACAGTGGGCCTCAAGATGAAAAAGTTTGGGAAGCACTGCTCTGTTGCTTGTTAGCGCTTGGTTTTGGAAAGGGTGATGAACATGGATTTAAATCCTGGCGGATTTCAGTTTTTATGGATCTTATAATTTCTGCTTAACCGGATTTAAATTAGATTTGATAATTTTTTTGAACTTTTTCGCAACTTTTGGTTTAGTTTCGGGACTGCTGATTACCGTATTTTCTGTAAAGCTGGCTTAGTGGAGTTTCACACGTCCTTCGAGATTGCACTGCACAATGTATTTGTTTAAATCTTTAGCCTTGACTATGATCAGCAGAGATTATCACGGAGCAGGAATCTCGGAGTGGACTCCTGTCGGAGTTTGCATTTTACACCGGAGAAGGAGCCTGAGTCAAAGATTTATGTTCTACCAGGAGTAGGAGCCGTATCTGAAGGCAATGCTAAGATCTGTCCAGGAGCCAATCAAAATTTTAAACCAGCTATTAAGATTTCTATAGTGATGCTTGCTGTTGGCAAACAGAATGGAATGAAAAGTATCTTCTGACCAACGTCAGTTTTGTCGTATTTCACTCTAGTGTGACACTGGGTAGGAGCAACGAGAGTTTCATCATTTATGATAGTGTTATTGTGTATATGCAAAATATGTGAATGGCATGCAGTTCGGGACTGCAGCAAGCCATACAGCAACCATGACAATGCAGGGTTAAAGGTCTAATTATGTGGACAAAAATATAAGACATATGACAAATAGCAATAGTCAACAACACAGACAATGAAGATGTAACAGTGACAGATGCGATCGAGACGCGAGATGTAGTTCGCGAGTTATGGCCGATAACAACTTCAAACGGCGCGATTGTGCCCTCTGCAGGCCTTAAAGGGTATAGCACCAAGACCGAGACTTGAAAATTTGTGGATTATGCTGAAATTTTTCTAAAATTAAAAAATGTTATCACTACGTGGAAGTTGAAATATTTTCGAATTTCTGGCATTCTTCCTACCTGCTTTGGTTGTTTCATAGCTGCAGATACAGCAGACAAAAAACATGTTGAATTACAGAAATTTTCCTAGACCATATAGCTGCAGTATTCAAAGTCTCAAGGCATAGACTTGTGACCGAGGGGTGTAGCCTTTGATACCGAGACGAGACCTGAAATTTTCGAGATCGAGACCCGCTTTTGTGAGTCTCAAAGTGGGTCTCGAGACTCCATCACTGGCAACAGTGTGTCAAAATGACCTGTTATGATTTGACATGTTAGAAATAATGTACAGTAATTGAAAATTTTTCTGCATTGTGCAGAGTTGTAGTCTACTCATCTCTTCCATAGGCCATACTCTGCTCCCATATAAGAGCAACCCTGAACAATGTTGGCAGTATGCCTTGATAACTGCAGCCTAAATATAACATTAAATTGTTTTTCAGCTATATCGCAAAGACGCAAATATCAAATTGCAAGGAATAACAAGATATGTGCAATGTTCACCTTGTTAACTGTTTCAGTAGCGTTTGCTTGTGTATTTATGCTAATGGCTTAGTTTAGCGCAATCGTAGTTCAGACGTTTGTCAGCACATGGAATGGAATAAGGAATCCATGTTCATAAAACAAGTGATCAGCTCCTGACCAAACTAGTGTTTCAACAGTTGAAATTTTGTAACTGGATTTGGAACTTCAATCCATGCTCGTCAGGATTTTTTCCAGGGGTGTAGCAAAGTTGATTTTTCCAGTGGTAACCAAAATTATTTTTCCAGGGAGGAGCCAAAACTGGTGAAATTTTATTTCGCCCTATCGAAACTAAGAAAACAACCTTTTTTGCCAAATCTGGGGGCAAAGGCCCTCTCCATTCCGACGCCCATGAACCCATGGTACCTATAAAGATGCAACATTTGATGAGTTACTTGCCACCTGAAAAGTTATGAATTTCTATCCCTTTCCTCGTTTTCAAAAGCTCTTGTAAGGTCGTAAGTAGATAACACTTGAGTAAGTTGCTGAATTGTTCACTTATGTATCAACTCCGCCAGGGCAGTGTCAATTACGTGACACACCACGAACGGAATGTGCGCTAAGAATAGCATCTAGACCAGTGTTTCTCAACGTGGTACAGGTGGGCCACCTGGAATTCCTAGTGGTCCACAAAAAGTTCCATACACCTAAGATGGAACATAACCTCGACTTCAATGACGTACGTGCAAGCCAGAGTTGCAAACGGGCCTCAATTTGAAGCCCGAACCCGGCCCGAGATCACAAGCCCGAACTCGGCCCGCGCCCGACACTTATTTTTGAAGCCCGAAAGCCAAATTTACCAAATGAGTCAAGATATGCACAACTGCGTTGTATCAAAAAACGTAGTGCACGGGCATAGCTGCAGGTACATGGTTTTGTCACACCCAAAACAGCAACCACCCTGACCAAATATTGGTTTAAACAAGCTCAAACTTAGCTTGTTAATCAACAATGATACTGTGAAATGTAAAGCTTCTCAAGAAAGAGAAACTAACACGAAACTATCCACGATAGCGCTATAGGCATGAAAAGCCTGTTTATAGGCCATCGTTTCTTAAAACAAGCCAAGAATCGCGTGAGTGATTGAACTCTTGGACCCAACGCCATCGTGTGCTTATTTCCTCACCGCTGTCGCCTTCTCAAAAAGAATGTGAAACTAATCTGATCAGACAACAAAACAACGCAGCTGCGTTTGCAAATAAAATTAGTTGAAGAGAAACCACAACCACTTCACTCACATTAGTTACCACCGCGAGCACAACAAATGTACCTCACGAAAGAAAAAAGTCGTTACTCTGAATGTTATAGGAAAGTTTTGTATGCAGGCCCGAAGCATTTCGACAAACTCGAGCCCCAACCAGACCCGACCCGACTTACAAGCTACAACTCTGTGTGCAACACAATTTTGAGAAGTTATTCATAAGGTGTCAGCATACCATGACAAAGTGATCCACCGGACATTGTTTTGAAAAGATGGTCCAAGGGCCAAAAAAGATTGAGAACCACTGGCCTGGATGCAAGTGGCGTGAACAAGCAATTATAAAGTGATCTCTATTGTTGTTCGCCGCCACAGCGTGGAGCTACGCACGCTTGCCGCTCCGGTCGTAAATTTCCAGGTCATCAATTCGCGATAACAGACATGCAGCCAAACGTGTGAAGATGTTGATCGTCTTCGAAGCGAAGGCGCTTTTTCCAGTTTCCTTATTCTCGACTACCAGAACGTGTGCTCACCTCGTCGAATTGGCTGCGGAATCACACCGTTCGCTCGGCGTGTTGCGATTTTAATTTTGTCGCTCAACTTTCACAGAGTGCAACGCAACAATATCGACAAAACGACTCAGCGTTCATTCTGAACAACACAGAAAATTATGGCAAAATCACTGAAACACATCAGATTGCATAAGTTGCTTGGCAAAAAGTCACAAGCGCCTGATGCCAGTAAGTCATGGGGATTTAATTAACTGTGTGACATGCAACACCCTACGTCCGAAATAAATAAAGCACGCTGTTCATTCAGAAACTCCACTACGTCGTAACGCAACGCCAGTGATTCTGTGCTACTTGAACGGCAGCACCTTCCAAACTCGACTCGAAAGTAAAAACAACATCACAACAAGTCCAAGTCGTGCCAACCGATGCGTGACGAAATCAACAAGCAATTCTGTGATGTGCAAATCTACAACCAGGTAAGCGGAACGAAACTTGCATTTAAACACGTAGAAGTAAACTGTGTGCAAATGCCAATACTTTCAGCCAAACGGGCTTTATCAAAAATCCAACATGCGTCATCGGCAAACATCACAATTTTCACCGAGTTGCCGCCATCCTGAATCCTTCAACAAACCACTGAACCTCATCTTGCAAAAGAATCGATCACAAACGACACTCCATCAAATCGCCGGGTTCTTTGTTCAGAAATAACGCTTTTCCTACTGTGCTGAACTTGTGACGCTTTTCTGTAGCTGCAGGCTTAAAGTTCAAACGCCACTATCTTTGCCACTATTTCTGGTGTATCTACATCTCTGGTCATTAGCTGTGCGCGAAAATGGTCGAAGCGATTTGACCACGCTTAATACAACAGCGCGTTTAAAAACAGTTGCGTTTCGCGCCGAAAGTTAACGTTGATCACGGCTGAGAGTTGGTGAAGCATGACGACTTTTCGCGACCTTGCTCAATATTGCTGAGCATAAAAATAAAAACCAACCCATTCCCTCTGCTACGGAAAACGGCCTTTCATCCGGTAGTCAGTAGGATCCAGGGCAGCACGTCACATAATTTTCGAGGTTAAGATAAGAAAGAAACAAGCGCGGGAAAAATTGTGAGCAGCGCGGGATGAATTGCTCTTTCTTTCTTAAAATAAGAAAGAAAGAAGCGCGGGATGAATTGTGAGCAGAGCGGGATGAATTGTTCTTTCTTTCTTAAAATAAGAAACAAGCGCGGGAAGAATTGTTCTTTCTTTCTTAAAATAAGAAAGAAACAAGCGCGGGATGAATTGCGAGCAGCGAGGGATGAATTGTTCTTTCTTTCTTAAAAAAAGAAAGAAACAAGCGCGGGATGAATTGTGAGCATCACGTCATGTGACGAACGAAACAATGAAGAAATAATAACGGAAACCCGTTTTGAACGTTTGAACCTTGACCTTGAGTGCAAAAACTGTGCAAACACAGAACTCACAGCACCACGAACAAACGAGTATGAGCAACAATCACTCAATCCCGACTGCGACAGTAAAGTTCTTTCCTTCAAAACGCGCAAACAACGAACTTCATGCAGCACGGAGCGTGATGTTCGTTATCTCCGGGAAGGTGCCCAGCCTCAGAGGAAAGCCGTAGTAGACGCTGCCCTGCGACACGTAGACGTACTTGCCCGGGCCGTGCTGGTAAAGGCCGCTCATGTAGGGGTTGGCCAGGCCGGCCAACCACACGATGGGGTAGATCTGGCCTCCGTGAGTGTGACCTGAACATGGAGCACCGAAGTCGATTATGAACGCTGACAACTTAACACTGCAAGACTGATTGAGGGTCGCCTGCTACATGCGAAGTCAACTGCGCGCGCGGTTGCCACGGAGACCTTTGTGCTCGCAAACCAAAACGTTACGAAAGACGGCAAAATGCATACAATCTATGCCGAAAAATTTTCCCGGCAAAAAGTTTACCTTTCAGATACAATCGAAGTCTGGCGTATCCGAAATTTGAATTTTCGGAAACAAATAATAAATTTTCGTAAAGACAACCGTGCTTGTATTGTCAGCACGCCGAACGCACAGCGATATGCCCAACGCACCTGACAACACGAGCTGAATGCTGTGCTGCGAATCCAGCGCCATTTTCGCCGCCCTCGGCTGATGAGCCACGAGAATCGCCGCGTGGGAGGAGTCGCATCCCTCGTAAGCGTCGGACAATTTCATGCCATGATCTCCGTAGCTTCACAAATGATCAAGGATAGGAAATTGTTATCAGAAGAAGTTTCTGTCGTCTTTGAGGTCATCAAAGGGATCCACTTAGAAGGAATAATTCGCGATAAAGCCGTTAAGGACATAAGAAACAAATCAAGCGTTTTAAATATGCAAGTGGGCAAAATATCTTCCTTTCGAACCCAAAACGAAGCCATGACAAAGATTTCCCAGTTATGCACAAGTGAACTAAGACTCAAACAAAAGTGATTAGAATATGTGATTTATTTCTCTGGATTTTTTCGGTGATTTTTCGGTCATTTACCAAATTTTTTTTACATGACCGAAAACATCAAGTCAATTTGGCCATAAAGCCTTTTTCAGTCATAAAAAATGTCCTTTAACGAAAAAATGACAGGTTTTTACTTCGCTATTAATTCGGACAAATAACCGAAATGTTTCAGCGAATAAAAACATGTTATCTCCATTTGTGCTGAGTTTGTTTGTTGAGTCACAACTTTTGACCCAATCAAGCCTGTGCTTTTTGTGGAATCGAGACACTGCATTTCAGCAGGCGTGCATTCACCTCAATAAACAACCGACAACCGATACTTTTTCATACAATAGAGCGACAGCTGGTAGAACAACGAAGCGTTGCCCGCTATCAGGAGCCGAACAGTTTGCGTGGGACGATTAATGTAAATAGAGTGCTAACTGTTGCTGCTAAATTCGGAAACTTCCTTCACACTGTGGAGCGTGTCTCGTTACTTTCAACTGCGTCTTAAAGCGACAAGCCTGGCGAAGTTACAGCTGAGGGACGTCCTTTGACCTGATGGAGTTGATCACCGCAAGTCAAAACGCAAACTTTATTTTTTCTTATTCAATATATTCAATTACACAAACTTTATTTTCAACCATGCTATTGCGGGAGTTATTTTCTTTACAAATTTACAAAAATGCCAGCAAACGTATAGAACTTTTCCTGTAACCAATCTATACGAAAAGCTAGTCATTTCAAACAGGCAACTGGTTTTCATATAACTATAGATGCCCGGAACGTTCATTTTTAGCCGTTTTTGGATTTCGGCTTTTCGTCTTTTTCGTATTCTTGCTACTTGCTTTGTCACATTGTTTTGATAAAGCTTTAGTAGATTCAATATTTCTTCTATTAGGTATTTTGCAAACAGGGTGTTTCAAACATCTACCTATGAGCCCTAAACGTTAAAAAATGAACCAGAGAGGATATAATGCGTCTTTAAAGAGTTGGATAGAGATGTGAGAAAATATCTTTTTGTTACTTACAGGTAAAAACCGACTTGATTTGCAGCAGCTTTCCGGTAAGTGGGAACTATGTTTACAGGCTTGACCAAAAAGAACTGAATTTTATTTGTTGTCTCACACGGTAGCTGACAGTTCAAACGTTTCTCTTAGTAGCCTAGCACTTAGTGTTTGCGCATGCAGTTAGAATGGGTATTTTCTTTCAAAGTATTAATATGCTTTTATAATCTTTCAGGTTCAAGAGAAAACGTTTGAATGTGGGTTAACAGACAACCAGTCAAAAAGAACCGCAATCGTTCGTAAGGTTGGGAAATATTTTAGGGCTTCTCGTGTTAAGAGGATTGCAATATTCTTAGTTGGTGATAAGGCACGCTTGAGGAGATTTAAAAACTGCTGAAAAGCAATTAGTTTTAACTCAAACAACCTTGAGTTACTGAAAAGAGATAATTGTCTGTTATAAAAGATGTAACATCCACAGTAATTGGAAATTGCATTTGGAAAACAGACACTGGTCTCACGGCGTGATAACATTCAAAATTATCCACCACTGTAAGATGAAGTATTTAATTTAATTTGCGATTAGCTGGCTGGAAAAAAACTGCTGCTGCCAAAATCTTGTAGTGAGCGTTTCGAAATATGCGAGAAGACTTGCATAGAATGGGAGAAATGGTGGAGAGTTAAACCTAAATGAAGTCGTTTCAATTTGCAATTTACAAGTTGCATCTCACACCCAATAGAGCATAACCGAACATCTGTGAGGTCAAGAATAGGTCAAACAATTAATTTAAATTAAGAGGCTATTTCATGGTGAGAAACACAGCAAGTTTTTTTTTTCATGAGTAAAAAAAACAATCAGGCGATCTTAAAAGACTTCTTATTTTACAAAAGCAGCTGCAACGAAGTCATACTTATTACAATGATAACTAATATTACTTCTGAATATGGGCGAGTATGCTTCTTTTATTAAACGCTATCAGAGGAGAAACAGGGTACAAATAAATTTTAACTGGAAGAAACTATAAGTGGTGTCCACATCACGTAGTAACACTACCGCTATTATAGCAAATTCAACAAAGCGAAAGTCTCAGTTTCAAGAACACGGAACGTTTCTGCTGTGCGCTTTGCAACCGAGTGAATTTCTTTAATCGATGCTTCGGGGGAGGGGTAGCAACCATTCAAGGACCTGCCTGGCAACAACGAACTGACATGGCCGTGATTATGAAAAAGCGAATCCAAGTAGACATCGCCGTTCATGAAGTCAAATGCGACGCGTTGGAGAATAAATGGATGGCGTCCCAAGCGGAGCAGGTGCCTTCCCAGGATGCTTGCCACAGTCGCCTCTTGAAGTGCACATACGAGTTGCGTAAAACGTTGCGCACCGCTGACAAGTTGTAAAACTTAGGTGAACTTTTCCCAACGTTGGTGCCGCCAAAAACGCAGTGCCATTTTGACCTCTCGCGAAACTTCCCCTTCGCCAGCTGGTAAGAAGGGTACAGTTTCTTGACATGTGGACAGCAGCCTATGTACTCTTATCCGTTCGGCAGCTCGAAAACACGGCCGCCTTATACACAGCACTTGTTCAATAGTTATAAATGTAAGAAAGAGAAAGTGCGCCACTTCCCTCCGCCCCAACTTGTGAATTCACTGTCCTCTAAAAAGTGTTAAACAACAGTTCCCTTCAAGTTACGGCCACCTCAGCATTTGAAATGCGCCATTGCTGCAACATCTCTAGCTACCACCACAATTTGAAGAAATGTTAGGCGATGAAGAAACTGCTGATGCAAGCATATGGAAATTAAAGTTCAAAGAAAACACGGAGTGCATAAAAACATTTCGCACTTCCCTTAGAATACTCGAATGGGCAAGAACTCACGCGGTACAGGAAATTAATCCTTGACCATAGCACCAAACGAAATGCTGCAAAAATCATCCAAACCACCGGCTAACTGCAAAGCGCAGTGAAGCGTTTACGATAGTCGTGAAATACCTTATTTGGTCGGCTTGTATGTCGTCAGTGCCAAGCATGCAAAACCATGCAGTGGGATCAGTCGGAGCTTTTACTTTAACGTTCGAGTTGTGCAGAATGTGAAAGCCTACATGAAAGCAACATAACGCGCGCGGTTAGTGGTTTCCCATGTTCGACAAGCAAGCAGTGCCTGATGAAATGTCAAGTTAGTGTCCACCGAAAAAATAACACTTCAAAACTTTTAATAAACTGCTTGGCTTCTTCACCCTTTCCCACATGCAAACACAATACACACACACACACCACAACAGAGGTCAACAAGAAGCTTTCAAACGTCACCATTGTGAAAGTGTGTTACTTGCGTGTTACTAAGGCGAGGGTAATTATTTCCGGCAGTTGTTTCTTTTTCAGTTCTATCACGTTCACTTTCTATTACAAAATTAATTCACCCTGATACCTGTACGCTTACGCAGGAGTTCAGTTCTTGCTGAATGCGCATTGGTCAATATCCATGAAACCTAAATTACATCTGTTCCGAAATTCCTTATTAATAGCCTTAGAGGCATGCATGTATCATCGTCAGCTGACATCCATTAACAAAGTTTAGCTTGGCCATGCATTTCATGACTTTGAACTTTGTTTCAGTTCAAGCGAAGATCAGAACTTTTAACAGTGAAGCCATTTATCGCACAGCGTTCACCACAATTCAGACGGGAAGAAATTGGGACAAAAACATATATTTTCAAAGCGCTAGCCCCGACCGCGGATTCGAACCATCGACCGTACAAAGCATGCAGCGGAAAAAATGAACTTTTCCACGCGTCTGTTACAGCTCAAGGTTTAGCCTGGAACAAAAAGCTAGAACTTGATATGATACTGTAATCAAAAATCGCTTATCACGGTGATGAACTCGACCGCAAGTAACAAAAGAATTAATGGCAGCAGCAGTGATTGAAAAGGTGTCAACAACAGAACCATCGGCTGCAGTAAAAAGAAAATTGTGTTTAACGGCATGCACGAGTTGGGTTAGTCCAAACCTGCCCAACGTTCAACAGAGCTTCAAGCCCAACACGGCGTGGGGGTTAAACTCAAGACCCGTTCCGATGGTGTTGTTGTTTAAATGCGGCTAAAAGTGTTTGTTTTCACATTCAACGAGACCGAGCCAGAAACATTTCCTACAAAATTTCATGTCTCACGGTCAGAAACGCGACTGTCGCCTAATTCAAGCAGAAAGCTGCAGACACGGACTGATGCGCAAAATTGCAACGTCGCGTGGCAAATGAACAGCATGCAAAAACACATCTATGTGTGAGTCGTCATGGTGAGGCTCTTTGCAATTGTTAAATAACTATTATTAATCATCACCAAGTTTTACAATCGTGCAGGTCCTGACGAAATAGTTCTTCCACTTACATTGCTTGCCAAGCAGATAAGGCAACTTAATTTGTATGACTCGCCCGTGTTTCACAAATGACAAGGAGACCATTNAAATAATTGTGCTCGTTTATTGACCGCTCTTTTTAGTTACGGTTTCAATTTGGCTTCACAAAATAAAATCACCAAATGTCTTTACAAGCATGCGTTACATCCGCGTTTTCAGCGTCATCTATTTCGTCGAACTTTCGATCGTCCTTTTTCCAGTGACACAGGGTCACCAACACTAGTAACAATGAGCGACTAATTATACATACAATAATACTGCTATCCGTTGTGTAGTTGATATTTTTGCCGTTGAGATTATAATCAAAACAATTTCCTAATAAACAACCGCAGTAGAATGAGCTTAAATCCGCGGACACTAAAATTAGCCATTTGTTAGATAAACTTTGTATTCAGATGGAATTTTCGCTCTAAAAAATTTAAAAGCCGCTTGGTAAATCCTTTTTGATCATACCAAACAATTCAATTTTCTAATGATTTACGTGAATTCGCTGCATTATCTCGTTCAATCCAAAATTTGATTTTTAATCTCACCAAACAGAACGTTTTCAAACGAATTATCGAGCCGTCAGTTGCTTTTTGCGTCACATACCAATTGCCGCACGAACAACTCTGCCTTATATCACAGTGATGCGGGGACGTTTCTGAGCAAGCCATTCGCAATCATGTTGATTGAGTCATCTCAATATTTATTTTTACGGTGACAATTATGAATACAAAATTGGCTGGGACCGACGTTGATTTGCAAATTGAATTCTACTTTATTCCGAAAGCAGCAATAAAAGCAGCAAATTACGTCTGCAGTGAGGGCGCCAACGCATCGTGGTTTGGAAAGAAGAACACGACAACAAGAAAAACAGGCGTCCAGACATTAGGATTTATCGATGCAACAACAATAACCTACCCATTTGCTTAAGAAACTTAAACCAATTCTCGACATCACCAGTGTAGTATTCATGGTTTCCTGCAACAATAAACAGAGTAACCTCTTCATTTTGCCACAGGAAATAAAGAGCTTTGTAATTAAAGCGGTTGGTGAAACGCGCCTTAAAAAGAATGTGATACACTTTGAGGATTTGAATTCTTTGCTCAATCCGCAAACTTCGCGATGAGAAGCTACGAAAGCGACTAGAACAAAATTTACAAAGAAAGGGCTGTGCATCCACAGGTTGTTTAAACGTAGGATCACAAACTGGGCCAAGCAGCGGTTTCCATGCATTTAACTTCATTTACGTGTTTGCGCAAGCACGTGTTTCAGAAGCCTCTGCATTCCTAACAGAGTTTCGTTGAAAGGTTCAGCCATATATGAAACACAGGCGCGCGTGAAACGCTTCGAATCGGGCCGGTGATATTAGCTCAGCGGTAGTGTCCGCCTCCGATTGGAAGGTTGGGTGTTCGAAGGTGACTCGCCACAGCATTCCTTGGACAAGAGCGTTCGCCGCAACCGCCCCGACAAAAAGCATTATTCAGGCTTCGGCTTGCCGTCAACTGTTAAATAAATCCGTCGCATTGCATGCG
>JGI24021J15306_10004197_pt1 | contig 16637 bp, 10 predicted proteins | sample Ectturendosymbi1_FD_15306 | JGI IMG/M metagenome (IMG submission 15306) | reverse complement strand
AATTAAATGTTAATTAAATGTTTAGAAGTGTATTTAATGTGTCAATAAAAACTTCATGAAATACTGATTAACGTAAAACAAACCTCATTGCGATATCTCATCATTTCACTTTTTAATAATTTTTTTAAATTGTAAAGAGACTTTATGGACACCCTGTATAGCGGTTTGATCATGACCGCAATGTTTGCTCGTCAGAGTCTAAACAAGTCTTGAGTTGTTAACATCTTACTGACTGCAAACGATTTCTGCCGCTCCGGTGCTGTGTTGGAGACGACGACTGCTTTTCTGGCAAGAAAACCAAGAGTGCGAAGCCACGTTGTTCAGTGCGACTGCGCCATTGCGTTAAAGTCGGAAACAAAACAGGATCCGTTTTCCACGATCTGGATCCGTTTTGCAAAGCGGTTAATTGCGAGCAGCGCAGATATGTTCACCACATGAAACAATCTGCGCAAAGTATTCTTGAAGCCGCTTGAAGAAATTTGAAGACTTGGCAGAAAAAATGGCGTCAACAACATTGAAGACATGATTCAACCCAGCAGCACTACGACCCGAAGTGAACGCAATCTTTTGATGACATCGCTGAAAACAAATTTCTCGCGAAACAGCAAATGATTAAGCAAAAAATCGAGCATATTTTCACAATCAAGAAAGTAGATTTGATAGAATCTGCATTTTGAAAAAGATTGGAATTGTTTTTAGATTTTTGCTTCTTCCTACAAAATATCAAATTCCTTAGTTGTACACTTCACACAGTAAATGACGTAAGAAAAAGTGCAAAACCTTGAAGCAAAACAAAATGAAGCAAAATCTGGAATACCGCAATATACGAATAATAAGTGCTCTAAACACGAAGGTAAAATGCATTCAACATGAAAGCGCCAGGTGGACGCCACGTTTTCTTGAGAACTTAAGTGCTTTTCTGGAATGTTCGCATGTTCAGTTTCACAACAAAGCAGAAAGAAATCAGACTTGGGCGACCACAGGTCCAAGAGCATGGCCAGCAGGTCCCATTCTGTGGGACGGTAGCGGTCCGCAGCGGTTGGACGCCTGTAAAGCATAAAAATATAGTTTCATTAATAAAAAAAAATCTTCAAAACTATACAAGTGTTATTTTGAGACGTTCAAGATTATTCATATTCCATTTTCAGTTAAAAAATATCAGAATAGGTTTAATTTGTGTAAAAAATATAGAATCGGTTTATTTCGAGTTCCTGTTTTCATTGAATCAACTTTTTGCTTGCAATTCCAGCGTTTACGTTCAGCGGGAAGTGAAACGTAAGCAGCAGTGGAGTTATACGTCATGGAGGATCTTTAAAGGCATAACTTCTGAGGAGTGTTTTATTTTGTACTACGGCACTATCCGAGTTTTGCTTCTCTTTGAAAACACAGTGAAGTTAAATTACTGTCATCCTTTTCTATAAGGAAGTAATAAAATAAACATAAAAACGACTGCTGCTGAAACAGTATATTTTAGCGTTTTCATAGTATTTGAAACCTTTTGATTGTAACTTCTCAAAAGGCATACCATCGAAAACGATCATCTGTTTCGCTGTCTTGACAACACGTGCTGTGAATTAAGCTCGTTCTACATTTCCTTAAAATGATTTTGAGACAAGCAGTGCAATGGCACGCGTGTCTCTGAGTACAAAGTGACCGAAAATGTTCGAATCGACAAAACGACCACGACGTCCAAATGAACCTGAAGTCATCAGGAACACTTTGCCACACACCAAAATTTTGTGAACACAGGCCATTCATGTAGCTGTAGGTTCGAAAACGGGAAATTATTTACGAAAAAAAGAATTTCCAGAAAGTACCAGATTCAAAGAAAACAAACATTCTAAACAAAGCTACACGGTAAACAACCGCGCCATGAGCCTGATCTTTCCATTATTGGAGCAAGTGCAGCATGGACAGGAGTCGAATCAAGAGACATAACGGCTGTAAATTTTTAAAACGAACGTAGTAGAACGGTCCGGAGTGCTGTAGCTACTACAGTTCCAAGCCTAGAATGGCTCGACTGCTTCGTTTGATTCATGGGATGCTCTTCGAAACCGATATTTTGGCAGATGACGTCACCAACAACGCCCGAATGACCAAACTTGCCTGCGGTCCGGTGTAATTTGCTTGGTTGGGACCCTTGGGCGTCATGTATTCGTTTATCAGCAAACTTGGGTCGGGGCCTTTGCGAAGAACCGGATTGGGCCCGTTGGGTCGAATGCGGTTGCCAGAGGGGACCCAGACGCCCAGACGGTGGTTCTGCAAAAGGACATAAAACACTTTGATGGGTTGATTTGCTTTTCGAGCATCTCAGCAAGAAAACACACAGACCGTTGAAATCTTCTTTGCTCTCGCGGCCTGTGCACGAAAAAAATTAAGTACAGAATAAAATATGAACTAAAATCATGGCCCGCTTGAGGGCACTATTGACACGCACTAGTCACATTACGCCGCCTTGCGTTATCAGCTCTATCAATTCATCTTAGGAACTTGGTGGCACGAAGAACGTTTAAATAAGAGGTTCGTGGCAGCTTTGACAAGTCAACCACTGGATCTTACACCTGCTGTCAGCCACGAGGCAGATTGGGGCAACAGAACTTTTTGAATGGTTCATTTACAATGCCACTTGTGTTTTATAAATATCTTACTAAGAAAAAGATGCCAGCAGTATTGTCAGCAACAATTTATGATATCAGCAGCAATGCTCTCTGTGCAGCGCATTTTGAAATCAATTCCGATTTTGGAATGTGCGTTTGCTTTAAAACTAGCGTAAAACTGAGACAACGCAGCTAACGAGATACTGGGTCACTGTTTTTGCCCCAAAACGCGCAACAAGCAGCGTAGAAAAAGTTTGGGAAACACTGCACAGGACGGAGCCAGAACTTCTTCAGCTTCACCGCCAGCAAAAGCTCAAGCCAACACGCTTATCGTCGCGGAGAACGAAGCGGATATCCTGCATAAGGTTTTTCTGGGCAACTTATGATCATGCTTACTCACAAATAACCCTGTTAAAGACTGGTAGGTTTAGGCATCACAGACGATAGAACCTTTCTCCTTCTACAACATTTGCAAAACAGAACGATACGAAAAAAATTAGCAGGCCGTTGTGGAACTAAAAATAAACGCAAGCTGTAGATAATTACCAGCTGAGGGAAAAATTCCAGGCCTATTTTTATCCTCACCGTCATGAAAAACATGCAACTTCCTTCTGCAGGGGATGTCATTCGTGAAGAAACTGACAGTAAAGAGCACGCGCGCACTGATCGCAGAAGCACGGTGTTCACCCGGGGCTAGCGGGGTTTCACCCACGGGCTATTCGCCAGGCGTGGGTGAGCGCGTCACCGACGCTAAAGTGGAATTTCAATGTTTGCATTTTGAAAACCCCCAAAAAGCCGCCTCCGTCCGCGCGCGTCCGGCGCTCAAAACAACCCAGTAACGCGAAGGTGCATTTCGTATTTCGTCCCGGCCGCCAATTGGTGACGTGGCGCGGTATCCGTCAATAAATTAACAAAAAAGCCGAATACCGTGACGACAAACCTGGCAACAAAGCAAAAGGCAGCTCGATATACCGAAAGCGGGCTTCGGTTTGGGTCAAGAAAGAAATTACGCGAACAGGAAGCAGGAGCATAAATAGGAGAAAACCCATGACACAAAAGAGGAGGTAGCAGACCTTGAGCTCCACCTCAACACTAAGACAACCAATAGCCTTTGAACTCCCAAAACAGCAAAACCAAATGCAGTCCATGCATTAATGCGCACCGGTATATACTCGGCCAAACGTAATATAATATGAAACGCATTGCGAAGAGACACCGCTTACAGTTATGTAAACGTACTTTGAACGAACTGCCCGGGTCTTGATCGTCTGAATCTTCTTCTGGCGTTGTTTCGGTGCAGGAGTTCTCTCGGCCTCTTCACCAGCAATCGTAGCAGACTTGCTCGAGCTCGAGTCTAATGTTTTCGAACTTTCCAGGCCGCTCGCAGTCGACGCGCCAGCAGATGAATATGAAGTCGCAGCACCGGAAGATGACTGTTCGTCTTGACCGAAAACGGCAGGTCTGTTGCGAACAAGTAAAAACACATGCAGCCTTATAATAAATACTACGGCCAAAGCAAACGATACAACTGACATCTTGCAAACGTTTCGATAACAACTGTTATCATCTTCAGTGCATAGCAACCGTAGTATTTATTATAAGGCTATTTAGCACTTCCGCTTTTCGTGTACCAAACACATGCAGCAATTGAGAAAACTGGAAAAGCACTGGTTTTTAGCCCAAAAATCGTTTCAGCGCAGGTCCACCGTCCGTGCTATCAGTAAAACTTTCACGTAAGAGGAGTCAAAACCAAACCCGATATACTGTACTGTCGACTGCTGTGTTTGTCCCAAACAGGGGCGTAACGAAGAGGGCAACGGGGGTATGATTTCCGGGGCGCCGAATCACTGTGGGGACGCCCAAAAGTCCCAACAATGTTGCAAGTACTTTCTCCAATACAGTGCATTTGCTTCCGAAAGACCCCGGTTTAGCACAAGGGGCGCCAAACTAGCTTCTTGCCCCGGACGCCATCTAACCCCGGTATGCTCCTGGTCCCAAAGATGAAGTCTTGAACTTTACTCACGCGAAGCTTCGAGGAGTGGACGCCGCGGTGGTTTTGGTTTTCTTCGCAGCTTCCGTCTGTTCGCTCTTGGGCGTCTTCTCTTTGTCCATGAGCTCGGTCAGCACCTCTGTACGAGTAAAAAACACGATCGACACAATAACGCTCCGAACCAGACCTGAACAACATACGCCCCGCGGGCCGCGAGAGCTTTCTCAATTGCAAAAATTCTGCAAAAGCTCGACTTCGATAAAGTAATTGTCGTCCTATAATTTGTTCCATACTGCAACGAAATCTGCACATCGAAATGAAATAGAATTTTGCGTCCCGCAGCAAATTTTTATTGATAATTTGGCCCTTCGAGCTTTCTGAGTTGTGCAGGCCTGCACCAAGCGGTAGGCGTTCGAGGACCTTGTTGAAATGATCCCTACTCTCTCCACTGTTTTGAATTCAATTGTTTTTCAAAACACAGCGTTGAAGAACTGTTAGTCATCGATTTCACAAGGAATTCACCGTCATTACATTGCCGGAAAGATTCTCGAAGAATTGGGAACAGAACCATGTAGCACAAATCCAATATCCTCACGTTATAAATTGCCAGAGACAAAGATGTCAGAATAAAGTAACAATCAAAAAAATTCCAAAACAAAAAATTATTATATGCCAATAACAAAAACGCATACATTTTGGAGCACATTTTTCACTGTGCTTTGATTTGCTTGGGCAACAACATATTTTACCAATTAAAAAGACTATGCCTGTGTACGAGAGCAGACTATTTGAAGAATGAAAAGCAAAACCTACTCTCAGCCATACTGATGCTGTAGTGGGACGTCTCCAGGCACATGCCGATCGTCGATTGGGAGACGTCAGGAAATTTCTTCTTCAACATGGTGCTTCCTTTGAAAGTTGAAACAAACGAAGGACTTGGTTTGGTTTGTACCAGGATTCCAGACTTTCGTTACAACTTTTTGTGACAGCATGCAGCCATCACTAGGTCGTGTGCATGGTGTGCATGCCTGGCGGTTAAGGATGACGAGACAATCGCATGGCTGCTCAACACCTGACCCGAAATCTAGTGTGCTTAGCAGTAGATCGACAAAATTGCTCAAACGATGAAGAAGGTCGCGCGCAAAACTGAATACTGCACTAACATGATTGAAAAGAAGTGTTTATTTTTTATAAGCGCAGTCAACGTTCAGTCAAGAGCATCAGGATGGTTCTACGCGCGAGGAGCGCAAATCACCAACAGCGTACACTGCCCAGCCCCGACATTACAAGACTGTTCCAAGGCGCCGATGCCTTCTAGAAACGCGCAGCAGGCCATTATCGTGTTCTTACGCTTATTCTTTTCCGCTGCTGAAATTTTCGGCTTCTTATTTGCGGCGGCTTTGGGAGGCTGCGACGTCACTGCTTTCGCCGGCGCACCAGTCCTAGCGGTTTTCGTCGCCGCAGGGCGGTTCTTCGCGGTGGTTTTCTTGTAACCGAGCGCTTCCAAGTACAGACGCGAGCCGGGGAGGTTGTTCTTGGTCATCCGCAGTGCGTTCCTGCGCGTGCGGCACGAGCAAAGACGTCCGAAAAAAAGTTGAAGAAATCGATTACTGATAAAAAATCTGCCACCGAGTCAACAGCCATCATAAAACATGACCCTGTCTCTCTAAATTCAGACGTTGGTAGTTCAATGTGCATTTACAGTTTGAGTTTGCCTGATCGGCATCGGAGCTTCGGAAGCTGTAAATGAGTTGTTAGATTTGTTTCTCACGACAGCAGTAAACAGGCGGTAAGAGTGGGACGGTTTAACAAAGCATGCACTTCTTTTGCTGCCATCGTGGGGGTTGGAAGAATTTTTTCGATGGGGGGCAATAGTGGAGAAATTTGATTTTACCCACTGGAAAGTAAGAAAGCAACCTTTTCATGCTAAAATTGTACAAGAAAATGACAAATTTCAGAATTCAGGGGGCCAAGGTCTCCTTTCCGAAGCCTATGCACCCAACCAAAATACAGGCTAGGTCCTGGGTTCTTGAACTGGGGGATGGGTGGGTGAAAGGGTCGCAACGGGGACGCGAGCATGGCAGCGACATATTGCTGAAAAGCATGATAATGGCAAATTGCTCTTCTGCTTTTTGTGTTATATTTTGTGGTTAGGTGAAACGCGAGCAACAATGACCAACGCCAAAAAGGGCGCGACTGATGGGCGCAAAGGGATCGGTTCACGCACGGTGCTGCCACCAGTGGAGCATTCACTGCGAAAGCAGCCGCGTGGCCTATGGCCAGGGGTCTGAAACCTTTAACGAAAGAGCCATTCTACTTCATCTTCCGGCATATAGGACCAGTGATGAGCCACAAAACGTTGACACCGTTTTATCTTGCACGCGACTTCATAGGGGCATACTCGTAGGATAAAATGCAATAACTCATTCTAATACAATCAAATGCAAATTGAAATTCCAAGTTTTGTCAAAGCCACTTTAGAGGAGCTAAACAGCCGCAGGTTGCCGGTCCCTGTCATGGCGCAAGCAGGCGGAGAAGGGTGTCGGAGATAACTCGTGACACTCAGTGCAAAAGCTAGTATGAACGAAACTGAACTGGTCAATTATCATCAAAATACGAGCGTGTTTGAGCCCATCTAAGCAACACTCTTTTTTTTATAGAATCTTGGCATGACAGTCAAGAAAAGGCTCAGTAGTATCAACGCGAAACAGTAAATCGCTTAAATCTCAGTAAAAGCGAAGTTACAATTTTGATGGTTTGCGAAACAACTGAGTGACATGCCGTACCAACCCCAGGGGTTTCATTGAACCCAAGCTAAGGACCACTGTTCTTGATTAAAAGTACGTATAGCCGGGCTGTGACGAAAGTAGCAACAAAATTATACGAAACGCGTCTTTACATGAAGCAGGACAGCAAAGCTTGCGAAAACAAACCAAAACTTTGCACTCCGGCAAAAAGAAACGAAACTGGCTTCTTTGTCAGGAAATATTTTTTGCTGAATCAAATCAAACAATCCACGTGCAGTGCAGGGAAATATTGTATGAGTGAAGTGCATCCAGCCGTAACACTGTTTTGTACCTCATCTGTGTTTAATCTCAATGGCGAGACAACAGCAATCTTCACATTGGCTCACAGTTCTTGAAGCACTCAACTGAGTCAGCGGACATGGGGTAAACAATAGCTAAGTCCCACGCACGCTACTCAGAATGGGTAACATCGGCGCGCATAACGGTGAAACAACTGCTGGTAAACACATGTGACCAGGTTTTTTAAAGGTGTTTTAGAGCCCCGACTCGGGTTCCTAGAATTGACAATCGGGTCCCTAAAACCAGAGAAATCATCATCGGATCCCTAGAATCAAAGAAATCGAGTCCCTACAGGTACCTAACATTTTCCTTAAAAAAACCCTGCATGAGGGTTTTTTACTTGCTGCGAGTGCAAACCAAAATTTTATCGGCCTCAACCAGGCAACCTTGTGAAAGCCACGCAGCCATTTGAAAGGCTAATATTGATTTTAAAGGACCTATTTCTAGCAACAACCAAAATACATATTTTCTGAACGTTGTTAATGAATACTGCAGGTTCCCATTTATATTTCCGTGTCGTGACGTATCAACTGAAAGCATCATTAGGCATTAACATCGCTATTTACTGTTTACGGTATGCCGGCTTTCATCCATTCCGACAGGGGAACTTCTTTCATGAGTCGCGAACTTCGAGAGTTTCTCACTTCAAAAGGAGTATCTACAAGTCGAACGACTCCGTACAATCCTGCTGGGAACGGAGAGATCGAAAGGTACAACGGCGTTATTTGGAAAGGCATCTCCTCGTCTTTAAAAGGTCGAAGGGCCTTCCCTTGGTTTACTCAGCTGGCAGGAGGCTCTACCGGATGCTCTACACTTAGTGCGTTCACTGCTTTGCACCGCAACGCACTGCACCCCTGACGAACGATTGTTTGGCCGGACGCGGCGCTCCACCACCGGAAATTCACTTCCTTCGTAGGTGACCACACCTGGACCGGTTTTACTGAAGAGACATGTCCGAAATTCGAAAATGGATCCTTTAGTTGAGGAGGTGGATTCGGTCGAAGCTAATCCCCGTTACGCCTACATTTCATTTCCAGATGGACGCCAATCAACAGTTGCCACTAAAAACTTGGCCCCTATGCGCCCACGGACTTTGCGGTCGACGAAGAAAATGAAAGCTTCACTGATCAGACTTCATGGCCACCTGAATCAAGAGGGACAGTCTACGACCCAACGAATGACAAGCGACACTTCAGTTGGCAGTCCGTCAACAAAATCGTGTGATGTTGGTGACGTCACGACCGTTGATGCCCCAACACATTCAAACGAACACACTGTTTTACGTCGATCTCAGAGAGAACGGCGTCCTGTTGATCGACTTAGTTACAATAAATTTTTCAATATTAGTTGATACTACAAGGGAGGGGTGAATGTAGTGAAAATTACCGTTTGAAAATATGCGTCTTGTGCACACACCGCGCTGATTAGTTATTCGCTAATTGCTTTCGGGTTACATTCAAGTGGTTGATATTTTCTGTTTGAGTCATTTTCGTATTGACTGCAATACTGTTAACATGTCTTCTTCCGTTTCGTTCGTTACCTTACTTTGAGTTTTTTTTTTTTTCAATTTTTCAATTCAATTGCGAGTAGCGTCAAAGCACAACATATCAACTTACTTGATCAAATCGCGGCTGACATCGGTATACTCAAGCTGCAAGCGATTAACCATTGTCTCATTTGGCGCAACGCTCTGCTCCAGAAAAAGCAGTTGTACAAAGTAGAAAATAGCATAAGGACAATATTTCCAGGATACAGTTGTTCAAAGGTTGAAGTTTCGCGGGTGGAAAGGTTTTCGGTGGTAATATTTCCAACACAGTAATGCAAACAGCGAAGCACACACATCGACTTAAGATGCAATACCACCTGTTTAACTTTTTATATTTTTCCCAGAAACCAACCTTTACCTAAAAGGTGTTTACAGTACAATACGTCATATTTGCACACGCCGGGGTCAAACCCAAAGTTTGTTTTAGCGGTGAAACATTTCAAAACCACACACAAGATGTTATCGTCTTCATTTATAACATGAACAGGATTGGCGAAGCAGAGAGACAAAGGATTGGAGCAAGTTTGCGTTTAAAAGTTTCGAGGAACACTGTAAGACAAAGATCTTCAACCTATTTTCTATGGTACTCCCTTCAAAGAGTTTTTAAAAACCTTGAATACCACGGTTATCAACCTTTTCAAGCACGTGGCCCAATTGATAAACAAACCGAAGGTCCGTGGCCTACCTGTACAACTTTTCCAATGCGACAATTGTTGCACAGGCACATAACAGAAATGAAACAAATATTTTAATAACACAGCGCGCCCTTCAACCAAATGCGAAGGCTGACCTAGCTATTGTTAGAAGCATAGATATTCGAGGCTCATGGAGTTTTTTGCAGAAGCGCAGATATTTGCATAGTTAAAAGCATAGATTTTTTGGGAAGAGGTCCAATGCCGGAACAGCGGTGGGGCTTTTCTTAGCTACCCGAAACCCGGGTTTTTAAATTTGTCCCGAATTGGAAACACTATGCCCCACCCATGAGGCGTGCATCACACTCTGAGAAACACTGTTCTTCAGTTAAGCACAAAAGTCAAGATCTATAAATTTATTAATTTGTTTAGGTTACTCTAGTTCACGGGCACACAACCTTTTCGCTATTGCCGGCTGCATTACGTTTATATTTATGAATTACGGCCACCAGTGAGTTCGAGATATTTCATTTTTTGCATTGCTTCTGTTCTGCTCCCACACACAGTCAGTCCAGCCAGCTTCCACACGTCTGTTTGGTCGTCTTTCTACTAAGTACCCTCATAGACAAAGAGTAGTTACTGATGTACGGCTGCCAAAACTTTTATTTTATATTACATGTGCACGGCCACATATGGTTTTATCGTAGGCCATATGCGGCCGTGGTTGCGCACCCCTGCTGTAGATTTTTCTACAAGCTTGGCACGCCGTTTCACAGTATCTTAGCGAATCATCTGGGTCACAAACTGATGTACTATATAATCGGGGCAATAGTCCACTGGCCTCTGACATACATGGCTTTTCGAAACTTATTTTAAACCAGCACGTGTGGAGAGCATAAAACTGTTGAGTAGCTACAGATACACAGACACTGTTGTATTCATCTAAACAAGGGTCAGGAATCAGAAACAGCAGCGTTTTTTCATATAAATGAAAACGTAGCGCACAAAAGCGCTTAACAAGCAAAATATTCATAAAAACGAAAAAGAACTCTTACATCCTCACCTTTTCATAACCCATAATTCGCAGAGCAACCTCAGCAGCATTCAAGTTGTTGGAGTGGGTGCGCAGAACTTCCCTATCATGAAAAAAGACAAGCTTGATCGCGAGCTACCACGCAGTTGACACTATGGGCGCCAGCATTTTTTTTACCAGGGAGGGGGGACAAACCTAAAATTATTTTAACTTTGAACAAAACTGAAAATTTGCACTCACTCGTAGCTTCAGATTTTAACCCTCCGTCATCCTTATTCCCTTATTGCGAACAGGCTTGTGAGATGAAGTACACCGTATGTGAACCATTAATACAGTTTGAACGTTAACTGAACTATTAATCAAGCCATTTCCTGGTATTCCAGAGTGTAAGCGCCCAGGCTGGTCACATTGTTGCCACAATTCTTAGTTTCATGAATGAGGGGTCATTTACGGACATTTTAAATTTAAGCTAAATTTAATTAAGTTCCATTCGTGAAGGTTTTAAGGTATAATAACAATTACGAATTGCAAGACTCATACGTGAGTTTTCGTGCACTGCAATTGCGATGCGTCGATTGTACAAGCACTTGGTGATCAGGTGTCCCGGATTTTATCTAACATTGGAAGAACAACAGGGGTATATGCAGATCCATAAAGAAAAGAAAATACACAAACAGTAGGATGTTAACAAAACTACTTTAAGATTCAGTCGATGAACTCTGTTAAGAGTGACACGGTCCAATCTATCGCCTGATAAGTTTGATATATTTTAAATTGCAATCAGGGGTGTCCAGAGTTCTGGTGATGCCCGGGGCAACTGCTTGATTGTATGCCCTTAGCGAAATTCTAGTCTTGTATTGAGGAATGTGAAAAATGCAGGCATGTGAAATACTTAAAAATAAGTTTCGAAAAATTAAATTAAAAAGATTTCAAGGAGTTTTGTTGTTTTCAGTGTGTTTATCTTTAATAATCATCCGCAAAAAGCAAACAGTTCATCCTGCAGTTCCCATCCCTCGGTGACACCCTCTTGTCTTGACTGTTACTGTCTATCCAATTCATACAGACTATGAAGAGGAGTGGTGACAGCACATACCCTGGTGGGAGTCCAAGGGTTAATAACTGTGATTTAATCCGCCGACAGGGACACAAACTTCTGAGTACGAATGCAGTGACTTGACGGCCAGTAACAGGGCGGCCGTAACAGAGTACTCCTGCAACACTTCCCAAAGCCTTTCATGAGGAACCAGTTGTGTGCTTTCTGTCGGTCGACAAACATGTGTAGATGTCTTTGGTATACTCCCAAGATCAATCGAAAATTTGCTGCAGACTGAAAATTTGGTCTGTAGTGCTACGGCCGGGACGAAAACCGCCCTGGGTTTCCTCCAGCTTTGTCTCAATTGTTTTGCAGCATCTTATTTCAAGGCACTTGGCATACATTTCTCCAGGGAGGCTAGGAGAGAGAGACACTCTGGTAGTTACTAGTTAGTGCCATATCTCTTCTCCCTTATTTGGCAAACTGGGGTGATCTTTCAGTGCCCTTCCAGAACACCATGCCACTTGACATGCACGAGTCAACCAAAGAACTCCTCAATTCAAGGCTTTGAGCATTTCAGGTCGGATTTCAGAGCCTTTAGTGTTTTGACAGCCAAAAAATGTTTGAATTGTTTCGTTAGGTTGCAAAACACAGAAAGATAAGCAGAAAGTAGGTTGATGCAGATTTGCGATCGCTATTATGCCTGCAAAGCACACCGTTTTAGAATCTGGTGACAATGGGTGATGGTCATAAACAAGAAATTTTTCGATCCCTGCCAGAATATTACTGCATTTTCCATTCTGATCAGCTACATGCAGACTTACTATAGATACTGATACATTATATCCACATTGAATGTGTCAGTGCTGTGTCACATACAGATTGATGCTGTTGCTTGCCAGTTACCTAGCTGGGTTTACGTCAGTTCCTTGCAAGTTGCAAGAAGATAAAGCCAACGGTTAGGCATTTAGTAAGCAAACGCTGCAGCAATCATCGAGCGATGTTTTCCATTTGAAATCATAGAACATTTTAAGAAAAAAGACTGGCTGATGGCATGTTCAGCTTAGACCAGTTTCTGCTTGACATTTTTGGTTAAGGGACTAGCCTACTTCAAGTATCTATTTGGACTTTAAACATGTTGGTAATTCTTCCAGAAAATATCAAGGTACAACCAAGACATATGAGCAATGTAACTTTGCCAACTTGTTCTTGCTCAACCTTAAACCTTTGGACAACTTTCCCCCAAATGTATCAAGAAAAAAACAATTCGTTTTGAGACAGTTTTATGACATGACTGACTGACTGATCACAGCCATGACCACAGCCTTTCATTTTGAGATGTCTTTGCACTCTGAATAGTTAAACATTTTCAGCACTAGAATTATGTTGCATTATGTCATATTTTATTAACTTTTCAGAACCCAATTTCTGCGGCTCTTTTTCATAACAACATTTTTAGTATTAATCACAATGCAACAAGTACAAGATTGCAACAAACACTAACTAGAAAATGAAAGGGTTTAAAAGTAAACATTGGGAAATACTTAATATTGTGACTGCCCCTGCAAGTTCAATCTCATTCTTACCAGTTAGAAAAGTTTGTTAAATACATACTTACTGTGCCAGCTGAATGTCAATACTATAATCAGAAATTAGCATGTTGGCTTTGTCAGGGTCAGCCTCAATAAAGCTTGTAGTTTGTGTATGAGGTTGCTGTCTTGTTGCTGAAGTACTGCTTTGTTGCTGCCTCTACAATACATTTATGTTACTGTGCACCACTGCCATTGTCAACAACTTGTGCTTTCTGAAACCAGATGTGAAAACAGTTCAAATTCTCCCTATCACCCAAAAAATACCACGATGTTAACATTTCTGAGCAAACTGCCACCATTTTAAAATGAACTAAAATGCTTGCAAATTTACCATAGAATAAGCAAGCCTTGGATCTTCCCACTGTGTTGTCTTTGTGACATGGTTTACGTAAAACCACCGCCGGTTTGCTGGATCATATTTTGCTTCCCAACCAGGTGGGACAGGCTGTTGTTGAGGCTTCATACCAGTCTGCTGATAGCTCCACATTTTTAAAGCAATACTCTTCTTGATCAATTAAACAGTGGGTAATATACTCATCATGAAACTAAACACAAAAATATGTGAACTTGTAATAATGATACATAGGCAGAACATTTACAAATTACAATAATCCAACAGGTGCACTAAGCTGCCATTTTAAACTTTATTTACATGCCATCATTTTGTGATTACATGTAGTTCAGTTAAGAGACGAAACAAACCGGTTGTAAATTGGTGATCCTTTTTGATTTACATTTGTATGCAAATAACAACTGGTATTTAATGCTTCTATGAACTTACACCAGTCTCTGTTTAAGCCTGGCTGGCTTGCATCCGGGTCAGTGGTATGCAAAAAAACACAACTTGGGACAAAATGGAATTCTTTCACACACTCACTACAAAAAACATTTCTTGTAAATAATATCAGATGTTATGCTCCTTGCCTACAATCAGGTTATTACAAAAAATGCACATCTGTAAGAGCTTAGTGATGTGGAGCCTGTTCTGTTTTTCAATCAAAAGGATGAGTAATTTTACTCCCACTGCCGAATTCCTGTTTCGCGTTTGACGATGAGTGAATGCAGTTATAGCTGGTGTGCTGTTTCAGCGTCTGGTACCTCTCTGTGTTGACAGTGTTTATCACTAACACCAGGGCTACTATCGCTTTGGAAAAAAATAAGAACGACCCGAAAAAAACATTTATCAGCATATTTTTTATTTAACCCTTTGGGTCCCGGGTTTACCCCCTTTTTGCAGAACTTTGCAATCCTACAACTCGCCAGGAGATTGAGCAAGAGAGCTATCCAAACCATCCAAGGATTCGGCAAGTCTTGTAGTCAAAATAAAAAAAAACGTTTTCCGTTTTCGGTGTGGGGATTTCTGGAGGTGATGTCACAAAAAGGGCATGTTTTGGAAATTTTGCCCAACTTTGGACAGCCCTGGGCCCTGACACATTGACCCATTCTTTTTGCTCAAAGTTCTGTTGAAAACTAGGTCAACATCCGCGTCTATAGAGCCCTTGATTGACTTGCTAACATATCTGCAGCCAAAATTATGGATCAAAAACCCAGTTTTGGCCTAATTCAAAGCTTATCAGAAAAGGCATAATTTGCCCTTTCAGGGCAAAGTTTGGCCAGCCATAACTCGGCAGCAGATTGAGCTAGAGAGCTGTTCAAACCCTGTAATGACTAGTGCCGTCGTGTAGTTTAGAATAAATTTTTTTTAAAATTAGGTTGGGGGCTTTTGGGCCAATGGGATCATGACAGGGGCATGTTTTTTGGTTAATTATATGACGTCATCATCCGATCCCACGCGCAAATATTTTGGCTTACAGTATTTTTGGATTCTAGGCCATAATACGCATTTTTAGAGTCCTTGATTGAGTTTCTAGCGTTTCTGGTTCAAAAGTTAGGCCAAAAAACAGCTAATTGGTAAGGGGCTTTTCTTAATACTTTTGGGGGATTTCCAAAATTAATTTCAAGTTTTTTTGGCCTTAATCTCGGAACCAGGAATGCTAAAAACCCATTCGGACCCTTCAAAGTCCCGAAATGTATACAAAAAAAAACAACAACAACAAAAAATTTATGTCATTTAAATGGCTCCTGCGGGTCTTAAAGGGAGGTCAGGCAAAAATGCTGACGTCAGCAAAAAATAACATGAACATCCTTTCATTGCATAAGCATTAAAAAAAAACCTGACATCATAAACTGAAACGTTTGTTTTTTTTATTGCAAACTACATACCTTCACGAGTCTTTATGTGGTTTGAACAGCTCTCTAGCTCGATCTGACAGCGAGTTATTGCCTGGGGCGAAGTGCCCCTCAGAGTAGTGTTTGAAGGAGCAAAATTTTGGTCAATTTTTGGTTTATGAGCCATAATTTTCGCTCCCAATAAGCTAAAAAGTCATTCAAGGGCTTTAAAGATGCGGATTTTGGCCTAGTTTCCAAGAAAATATTGAGCCAAAATAATGGTCCAATGGGTTGTGGTCCAAAGCCAGGTAAATGTGGCCAGAAAAAAGAAAAAAAATACTTGCAGCGATCCCCAACAAACCCCAAACCGAAAACTAAAATCATTTTCTTCGATTTTAAGCGAAGACTTGCTGAATCTGAGGATGGTTTAAACAGCTCTCTAGCTCAATCGGGTGGAGTTACAGCGTTGCAAACTTGCGCCAAAATTTTGGCGGGCGCGGGAGTTAAAGGGTTAAACCACTTTACTAGTATCTGGAAAAGATTCAAGGTCACAGTATGAGCCATTGGGCCCACTGCCATGATCACGATATGCAAATACTACATTAAACCACGATAATGTGTCAATATGCTGTGCCCTGCTGACTCCTCAGTGAAAGCAAAGCCACAGGTCTACCTCTGTGCAAGTTGGGGAAATTTCATCCTGAAAATGCAGCATTCCACGACTAGACAGGGAAAACAGAAAATTTCCGCCAATATCGACCATCGCTGAAGCAAAATAAAGCTCATTTCTTTGTGTGCAAACGAACTGGGATTGTCCACCAGAAACGCAGAGATGTAAAAATGACTCTGACTCGAGGCTCCACTAATTAACTGTGACTTGAGTCGAGTCATTCTGTGAAAAACGTGACTCGAGTCGAGTCACCATTTTTCGCAACGTGACTCGAGTCGAGTCCGAGTCA
>JGI24021J15306_10004195_pt1 | contig 16641 bp, 10 predicted proteins | sample Ectturendosymbi1_FD_15306 | JGI IMG/M metagenome (IMG submission 15306) | reverse complement strand
CTCAATGAGCGGCAAATGAGATCTCAATGAGAGGCAACGCTGATACACCTTTTTTGTTTCAAACTGGAAATGTTTTTCACGTAGTTTTCTTTGGGAATTAATTTTATAGAATTTTTCTGTGTGTTTATCTGCATAACCAGTTTGATATATTAAAGATGAGTTATTCCACCATCGCCACTGAACAGACTCCAATTGCTCTGTTTCTAAACGTTTTAGTTCAAAAATTTTGTTACAAACGTATATTTAAAATGTACAAAAAGATAAATAATTTTTATCGTTGGCCTGATCAAGAAAAGAACAATTGAGTTTATTTTGATCTTTGATCTGTTCCTCGTTTTAACCCCGTTGATATTGCCACTAAATTACTGTAAAGTGATGGCAGGATGACAAAAAATTACGCAAAAATAATATCACATCAAATACAAATAACATTTCGTTGATATAAACTAATTTTTACAGTAGTACAGAGTGTACGAAATACAGTAATACAATAAAAAATAGTACAACCACTTTTCGTGTTTGGCTTACCAACAACAACAGCTGCTTCAGAAGAAACGGGTAAATTTTCAGGAAATGTATGCCATTTATCTGTTAGGTCGAAAGTATGCAAATGCAAAGGCATATTCATTACTTTGAAAGAACTTTTCAGGAAATTAGATTGCAATAAACAGAGTCAAATGTACCGCCAACTCAGCCCCCTCTCTTATTGAAACAGTAGAGGCAATGTGATGCCAGTAAGAGGCAATGTGATGTGTTCTTTGGGTTTCAGATACCTAATTTATAACAAGCCTGCCAAGTTCAAGTTCTACACGGGCAACGATTTCCTTCCTGCGAATTTCTCCAGAACTTATAAATACAGTAGTTGCAGCTGTGACCGCATGTTACGGGGTGGACTGATGAGATCACAAGGCGAAAAAAATACGGCACAAACGCGAAAACTGAAACACCTTACCGAGCAAGGGAAAGTTGTGGCCGCATTCAATTGGGTGGAAAATAACGTCGTATTTCAAGAAGGTTGAGTTCGAAGCATCTGCTTTCGTTACTGTCACGTCCGACAAGCGGATCTCAGGCTCGGCTGATGGCCGAATGGATCGAGTAAAAGCTGTTGAATTCAAGCAGACAGATGTGCATTTGAATGAAAATCAGAGGTTTTAGGAGATGCTCAAGGCTGAAAACATTTTTTTTGACTACTGTGCCAGTAATCTAAATCTGAAACTGCTTTCCCATGTTAAAACCCTTTAACGCCCGCGCCGGCCACTGAAGTGGTCGGTAAACCTTTGATCAGCCATAACTCTGAACGGATCGGGCTAGAGAGCCGGTGAAAACATCCCTGGATGCATGAGACAGCAAGGAATCTAATGTACATTACAAAAATAAACCTTTCCATTTGAAATTTTTGAGAAAAATCTATATTTGTGTATTGGCCGTACTGATTTTTTGACAATTTTCAGAGGAAATCCAAAAAAACACGTTTCCCGCATCCCGTTTAGCCTCTCCGATCCGTTTTTTGGCGCTTTGCTGACCGCCGGAATACTCGAAAACAGGATATTTTCAAATAAAGTCAGATTGGGGTGTCTTGGGGAAACGTTTGGGGGAAAGAAGTGTAGTTTGGGAATATTGACTTCCAGATCACATTCTGGGGTCCACAGACAAAGGTACAGAGGTCAATGTCTTGCTGAGTAGCTTGAAATGTTCTAGGAGCTATTCTGAAGCTTTAGAGACCTTGAATAGCCTGCTAACCTAAAGAGCTGGAGAGTTATGACCAAAATTAGATCCAAATATTTGCTCAGCCACCTAATGGATATTTTGATTTTTTTCAAGAATATGATTTTCCTGTCAATATTTTGGCTTAAAATTTGATGGGATGTTGTAAAGTACCCAAATATACAATTCTGCAAGTTTGGGGGATTTCGTGGTACTCGGTGGCAGAAAAGTGACTTGAACCTAAAAAAAACGAAATTCTTGGTTTTTGCCCTCTTGGACCCCCACAAACAAAAGTTTAAGCTTTTTTGGTCATCATTGCAAATTTAAGATCTTCACCAACATTTTTATGTAAAAGTTGTTTCCAACGTGTTTGGTTTGAGCTGTATGGCTGCTTGAATGGATGCGACTGGTTTTCCAATCCTACGCGATAAAAGGATTTCCCTTTAAACGACGCCACAGTGACGTCGCAGGTAGGCGTGACCTACCGCAAAATGCGGTGCTGTCGTATGGATCAAATGATACCTTCAGTGACTCTCTAACTCATTCCGTTCAGAAGTTATGGCCACAGCAGTAGCCGGCGCGGGCTTTAAAGGGAAGCTGTTAGATGGCCTTTCAAAGTATTGCGGTTATGCTTCCCGCATATCCATTTAAATATGAATCACATTACATGCGTAATTTTAGTGTAATAGAGCATATCTACGTGAAATAATATGTAGCACTTCGGATAAAAAAAATGTGTAGGCTGAGGGAATTTTGACAGAGAGAACAGTGCAAGGAAAGAGAAGGCAACTGCTGCCAATTGGAGTGCTGGTTTATAAAAATCAATTTAAGAATGCGGTCGCACGAACTCTTTTCAAAAACTCCAGACACTCCGATACAAGACAAAAATTAACGAAAGGAGCGCTATGTTCCGAATTTGTGCAACAAAATTGCGCCTTCAGCACAGTTAGGCAGTAGAAGTGGCCTCGGTGCCTGATCGGTCAAGCAGTCACACGCAACTCAATTGCGAGCTCAAGGTTCTAACGGCTTGCTACTGCTCCGAATAAGTTTGTGCAAAGCGAGAAGCTCTGAAATGGGGAAATGTATTGTATCCTCTAGTCCTAGCCGTTTGTTCATGGCAGATACGTTTCAGTCGGCGAACAGCTCTGTCAAAAACAATATATTTCCTGCATGCTAAACGTGACGACTTCGACCAAAATACGCCACAATTTGTTGATTGAAAAGTTTGGTTAAAATTTTTGACTAAACAAAGTCTGTTTTCTTTCCGAAAGAAAATCAACTGTAGATTTTAACCACAGCAACAACAAGAACAACTTGAAGACAAAAAAAATTTCTTTTTAACATATTAATAAAATTGCCAGATTTGAAATGTCAGTTCCGTGGAGAAAACGAGTTTGTGCGGCAGCACTGCTTGATTATGTTAAAAGTTGCACTTGAACGAGTTAAAACCTGTCCGTAGCACCAACTTGACGCCAAACCTACACAGAATTTCTTCGCTTGTTTGTTTTGCGTCGCTGGCCACCATCACGTTGTCCACGTAAAGATCAACATTGTTGTTGGATCCGGCATTCAAACGAAGTGCATACACATCGAAGTTGCTCTGTGACGGTTCAGCTGAGGAAACCGTAAGTGTTACCCCATGGACAATCAAATGTAATCAAAGGTTTTAGAAAAATTAAAACATAAGTATTTGCTTAAGTGATTTGCTCTTTTTGCGCTTCACACAATTCATTATCCACGCAAAGAAGTCGATAATTTTCTTTTAAAAACAGCATAAAAGATCTGAAACATGTTTTCAGGTGCTAGTTTCATTGTGCACCCGGCATTACTCACGTGAACCGCTCCTAAAGCAAAATATTGTTTTTAAAAAGACGTATCTTCCCCTAATGCCGTCACTCCTTTTCTGACCCAACCATATTTGAACACAGTTCGCCAGAACTTAAATAAACATCCCGCTCTGGGAGCAGAGCAACCATCTCCAATTACTCGAAATACAATCTACGTTATGCTCAAAACAAACCTGAAGTTAGAAGATCATCGATGTCAACACAGACGTGAGTCCATTCAGTGGCATCTTGAAAGCCCACGTTGTTTATTGTTCGCCAAAAGTTCACGTCATTTTTCTCCCCTGTTTCGGAGTCGAGGTAGTTGTAGGATACAAGGATGCTGTTGCTAATGTCACCGACGTAAGCGAAGCACAGCTGCAAACCAAGACCAGCGTTTTAATGGCTCTGATGCTTAATTAAGGAAATGTTTACTTTTCCTTTGCGCAACTTTTGCCCCCGGTGTTAGCTCAGCGAAAATTTCCGCGCACTACACCGTGGTTCCTCGCATTCACTTGCATTTACCAAACAGGCAAACATTTTTGTTGGGTAGCTTGATATATAAATGGCAAATTGTACTGCTGGTGAGCTTTGGTTTTTGCTTTACAGGGTAAGGCACCCTTAGGAACGCTTTTAACAACTTTTACTTTTTTCAGGTTTTGTGCTTCTGTTGCGTCTACACGAGGCACAAGACAATTGACTTTTCAAATGAAACTTTCCAAATGGTGAGCTGTTATGGAGGAACACCAGGATAAAAACAACAAGCAGATTGATTTTCAAACAGTCCTTGTGTAAAATTGAACTTGATCATTACAGTACTGCTGTACATCTAACTGCTTCAATTCAATCAGTATTAAAATGCCAATAAGTACTTTTTGATATGTGGCAGAGGAGAAGGGCGCATCGGTCGTGTAGAAAACATAATCTGGGTTCTTTGCTGAGTAAATGCCGCAGAAAGCCGTTTCACTGCTACGAAGTCCGCTGACGAAACCTGTAGTCTCGAAGTCGCTGAAAACAAGCGTTATTTGCAATTACTCTGTGTTGTAATCACAAAACTCCATTGATTTTTTTCAAAACGCATCCTCAAATAGATTTTTCTCCGATGTCCGATTTCAGCATTTTTGCACCAAAACACGTTTTTCGACAGCAACAACCTCTTTTTCAAGAAATTCTGATGTCACAACACTTTTGAACATTATCTTGTTTTCCCCTCACCCTCCAACATTCAACACAAGGCAAGCTTTTTATACTATCAAGAGCCCAATTGTGCACTTCTCCTTAGGCCATGTTTGATATCAGATGCTGGTTCAGTTCTTTCGGTTGTGATTGAGAAAAGAAAGAAGAACAAAAAGCAATCACACACTTACTGGTAAAACATAATGTTCGCCCCCAAATCGTTTTCGATCTGTTTCGGGCACTTTGGCCCGAAAAGGCTCTTGATCGCCGACGCAACATCCTCGTCACTCGCTTGAAACGTTACTGGATCTGACACGAAGCCATTTATTTTGAAAGTGAAGCTGTTCAGGTCCGGCACGCCAACTACGCTTTCAGACGCTGTGACTGTCATAGCGCTTTCGTCACTGCTCGTGGCAGATAGCTCTACCCTCCCTGAAATAAAAAACTATCATTTGGTTTTCTGCAAAAGGCCAATGCTTTTTAAGTCCTATCAGAATAGATCACGCTGAAAGCAAACCAGACGTTTTTCACTTTCAGGGAAAATTCAAAGAAATTTTGATTGCTTCGAGCATGTTCAAAGCTGCTTTTCAGCAAAGTTATTGTTTTATACTTTTCTGAAAACTGCGTTGTTTTATTTTTCGAAAAATAATCCAAAAGCTTTCGCCTTAGCTAGCAAAAAACTGGAAGATTGCACAATTTCAGCGATTGGCATTTGATGCAATTCAACATGTAATTTGTATGAGAGGGCTATCCACTTACGCAAACTTTCGCTCAAGTTTTCAAAAAATATCGAGCTATGCTGCATCAGGTCTATCGCAGCTGCCTTAAAATTTCATCAGGACACTGATTATCATGAAAGATGCCAAAGTGGATAATATTACAGGAAGATAACGTTCTGAATACTTCTAGACATATAAATTTTCTCTCACTGAAAAAGTCAAAGGACGAAATCAATATTTAAGAACAACAGGCTGAATGCATTATTCCATCAAACTTGCTCTTTTGGTGACAACCGATGGCTGATTGAAATGTATTACCTTTAAAACAGTAAGGAGCTCTCAAAACAGTGGTTTGTGGAAAAAGTCACATCAAACTTAACCTGTAGTGGTAGTGAAAGTGATGGTGTATCCGTTGGTGGCATCACCACTGACGTCAACGTCGCTCGTTATAGCTGACAAGGCACTTTTCACGCTGGTTGAGCTTGCACCAGAAAGGATTGCATCTGATGAGATACAAGCGCATCATTTCAGCCTAAAATTGTTCCACCAAATCAATTGCCTGCAAACAACTACGTCCCTCTATCAGCACCAGTTTGTGGTGATTACAAAACATTGTTCTGTACGAAACTTATCCTTCTCATCAAAATTAAATTTTACTTCATGGATAGTCACGCGGCCATGATGAATCCCATCTGTTTTGCTTGCACAAGTGTTTCAGCATGAACCCTCTCAGAATGCTAGCCTTATTTACAGAGCAGGTTTGAAATATTCATCGTCGATTTTACGTTAATGCAAAAGGGCTTCCTTGGTCAAAATACAAGTTGAAATTTCAAATTTCGAACTAACCACAAACAAGCAAAAACACTAGCATGATAATAATGTTCAAAGAGCAAAGGCCGCTGCAGTAAAATGTAAATGCGCACTGCCTGTCAATCAAATCTTTAATCTGCATTTCTATTCGGCAAGCGACTGAGAAAAAATGTTAACTTCGGGCGGATGTACGTTTAACAACCCAGGCTTACCCGATTGGTCACCAGTCTGCAAAAGTGTTCTCGTTTGGGTTGCACCAAGTTAAGTCATGCTTTTCATAAATCAGCAAGTTTCTCATTCAAAAAGAATCTTTTGTCGCACCTTCTGAGCTTTCGTGGAAAGTACCAGCAGAACAACGCAAAACTACCTTAAACATATGCTTACGCTTTGTGCGATACGATATATTTTCTCCTTTGCTGAAGATTTGTCGGCTGCTAGCAAAATGAATCGACCGTTATATCCAAAAAAAGCGCCACCCACTTCCTCAAACTTGGCTGCGCGCCTGATGAGGCGTTTTGAAGTGCCTTTGCGACAAAATGGCTGACTACCGCGCCGCTCAGCCACTGAAACAATAAACGCGCTTCTCATTGGTCATCATCAGTTCACCTGGTACAATATCTACACATGGGCGTCTGAAGAGGGGTTCATGGGGGGCAAAGCTCTGCTGGATTTCGAAGTTTGGTATTTTCTTATTAACTTTTCAGTGGAGATTTTTTTTCCTTACTCGAGGTTGGCAAATTATAATTTTACAACTGCTGGTACCTTTGGATAAATCCTTCCGACGCCCATGTATCTGCAATTTTGTTGGTCACAACAGAAAATTCCATGTGTGTTCAAACAACAGAAATTCAAGAATTGCTTCTCCGCCCTCACTGGCCTTTTGCATGGATTTTGTTTCTGGGTCTGCAGTAGCGGCTCTCAACCTCTTCGATCTGCGCACTGACTTCTTTGTCAAATGATCTTTGTGGGCTCATTTTTCTCATTTTAAGCGGAAAGAGTGGTTGATACAGACGCCCTGCTTTGTTATTAGTTTATACCCAATTTCTTTCGGGAGCGAGGGGTCAACTTACTCACGAATGATACTGCGCGGATTGAAGGTTGAAAATGGCAAGGTAGTGGAAAGCCTACTATGACCTGTCATTTCCAATTGTGACGAAACAGCAAACGTAGATCTACGTAGGATCGATGCAATCCATGTGAAATTTCAATAACGCTTATGTTCACAAACCAAGCTACATTTCTGCAGCAGAGCTGTTACCGCACAGTAAAAATTTTCGCTGCCTCAAAGCGAGAAGTAACGAAAAGTTACAAAAGTTACTTGTATGTAAAGTGTCAGCGGCAAGATTTAAGGAAATTTATTTTCGATTTGAACTGTGTGGTTGACACGACCACTTAACTCTTTCACTAAAGAAGTTGCGAGCCACTGTCCCAAGTTTTTTGCACGTTTTTTTGCACAATGTTTCCTGTCCGCAATGTTGAAATGTCGCTTATTTCAAACAAACTTAAAATTTGCAAACTAATAGGAAATCTGGAAAAATACATCTGTTTTGGACTGATTTTGAATGTTGGTATGAACCTACCTGTATTCACTCCGAAAATTGTGATTTTGAAACTGTAACCATCGCATGAATCTTGCAAACAAGAAACAGTTATTGCCCATTCAGACGGCGATGGCTCTTGTGTTTCCCATTCTTCAAATGTGATCACTTGTTTTTCCTGGACGACGGTTGAACCGATGCTGATGGTCTGGACATCAGTCAAGGCTGAACCTGCAAAATTTTGCATGATTGTTGATCCAAACCGAACGTTCTTCTTTTACGGCAAAGCGCTTTTGCCAATGTCATGTGTGGCCACACGCCTAATTTTTTTGTTTCTTACCTCTGACGGATTTTTTCTGCTTTCATGCCTTTTTTCCTATCATTTGTGTGACAGTGTGATATATGCAATAACGTCACTTGGAAGTAAAACACGTGGAGATCAGATAGAAATTTCCTCACTGCATGTTTTCAGGAAAAAGGCAGTTTGAACTGTACTGCCATTGGTTCGCCACCAGTGCAGCATTCACTGGGAAAACAGCCGCGTTGCCCACGGCGCAAGCAAGCGGAAATGGACGCCGCGGGCCACTCGTGACGCGCCGAAAGTTGTAAGAAACCGAGTATAAACGAAGCTGAACTGAAAAAAGTTTCAACTTTTCTGGTAAGGTATTAAACCGTCAAGCTGTGAGCGAATCAGTGTTTTATGACGTAACACTGCTTACTAGTTTGGTCTGGAGTGTAATTGGTACGATCAACGTAGACGGCCATTTTCATTTTCTGCGTGGAGGTATGTTCTTGGTGGCGGATCTCGACGTAGTATTCTTCGCCTTCGGTCAAAGCAATGCTTCCGCTTGTTGCGTAATGATTGGACGAAGAACTGATGATGAGTTCCTGCAACAACAGGCAAGCCAGTAAAAGCAGTAGAAAAGGTTTGGGAACTCATTTTCGCCGAAAGACTGAAAAATAGCATTCATGGCGCAGGTTGGCTTTTCGATTGTACCCTTGCAATAGATCGTCAAAATGCAGAAATGCTGTTTGAATACCTTTTCCTAAAAATGGACCAACGGGGTTTCGCTGCCAATGCACCACCTACCAAAGGCAAAAATTGCAAGCAGATACTAAAAATGTGCCAAAAAGAAGGCTGAAATGAAAAAAAAACGTATTCATGTCAGAATTTTTCCTTTGCAGTTTTTGTGGTTTTGTATAAATAGTTGGAAGATATTTTGAAAGGTAAAGGAACGCACTTTCTCTTTCCTAAACGTTAAGGGAAAGCAAACGTTGCGTCATTCCTTCATGATCCAACCTATCTCAACTTTAACCGCTGAGGTCAAATGCACTATTTACGAAAACCAAACATTCAAAAGGAGTTCATATCAGCAGTAGAAGAACAAGTATCTGACCCCTCACCTTTCCTGTTGGGTCGTTTCCATTTTTATTCAGGTACACGTCGACTTGGTCATCTCCTTTTATTTTGAATTTGTGGTTCGCTGTTACATAAGGAATAAAAAAACCTTGAGTTCTCACAACCAANTTGTCTCCTTCCGCCCAGGAAGTCTCGCTGCCATCGGTGTGGAAAGTCCACACTGCACGAAATGAGACTTTTCGTTAATATTTAGAAAAACGGTTGCTGTAAAGAACTGACATTACTTAACCTTGAAAAACAATAAAAAGGTTAATTGGGTTAGGTTTAAAATTTAGAAGACCAGCGCAGTTGCAAGAAATCATTGCTTCTCTGTCTGTTGACCCAAAAGATTACTCTAAGATGCCACGACGAGAAGACACTTTTACTTTTTGAACATCAATTCGACATTTGTTGTCTAAAAAAAGGAAAAATATGGCAAACTAGGCGATCTCTGAAAACGACATGTGTAGAAAATCCTCTCGGGCGATTGCAGCACATCACCAGCGAATTTGAACGTTCTGCAAGCCGCCTGAGAGGATTAAAAGCATGCTTCAGGTTTGTCAACTTGCCTAAACACTGCATCTGCCATATTAATTATGAAAAATTCTACCCAAATTATTTGTATTTTCAATAAGGCGTTTAATCTGCAACGGCTATGAAAAGCTTGCGGTGTGTGCACATGTACCGCCTGCTTGTGATGATTCCAGATCTGCATTTATGTCATTTTGGTTCGGAAAGACTTCGTGTCGGAAACCTCTTCCTCCCGGGTACAAGGAACGTGCTGCTGGCTGAGCTGACGTCAGGCATTTTATCTGCGTGTCGCTGACCGATTGCACTGAACACTCTTCTCCTCCGACTAAAACCTTGATCAGTCACGTTAAAAACGTAAGATGTAGAATGTTTACCGGGCAAACGCCACTCGTCTGAAGTGAACAAGTTGAAACAGGTTAGATTTGCATAAAATTTACTGCAAAGCAGCAAACTGGTCGAAGTCAGAGGATCACAGCATCGTACTGAATTCCTTAATGGCCGCAGGGACCTTTACGCAGGCCTTAGCTCTACACAAACCAAGTATAAACAACGGAGCATTTTCAAGATAATTTATCTTTTTGATACAAAATTCATTAAAACCACAATGCATGACAAACCAACATTAGAATATGATTTTAGTTCAAGCGTTTTGCGTCGCTAAACACAATAGACGCACTTGCCTTTTGCCTCTTGGCATTAATGTAAATTAAAAATAACTTTTGTATAAATTTCTTTTATAGCCATTTGGAAACCTTTGCATGTTGATGATGCAAACAATTTTCACCATGACAAATGTTAAATTTGAAACCTTTATCGGCGCTCTTGTTGAGTTGTCGAAGTATTTTCCTGTAATGGTGAGCATGCTTCCTCCTTCGATGCTTCCTTGTTTCGGGTTGACATCTTCGACGACTGACAAGCAAAAAGGTTTCAATAAGAAAAAGTTTTCGATTGCGATAATATTCGAAATAGAACTCCAGCAAGCGGAAATTTCGTGAGTGCAGTAAAAAAATAGGAAGTTTTTTAACTAGATTTTTAAAAATGGCTTCCTTTACTTTGCACACAACGAAGAAAGCAACTAAATTAGCGAAACATAGATGATCAAACAAATCGTTTATAAATATAGCTTTATAAGAAAAAAAGGTATTTGAGAAAGTCCAATTCTTTTGGAACCAATTTCGTATTGAAACATTTGCCGATGGAATTGACTTCGTTGTCTTGGAGACTAGTCTTTTGAAATGGCGACTTTTCAAGTATTCCAAAAAACGCTTAGCCATTTTCTTGAAGCATTTTGCATTTTTAATTTTCATGGGTGAAAGTTCGGAGTAGAACACGAAAAACCAAAGACTACTAAAAGAATCGCATAATTTAAAAATTGGGCACTGATATACAAGAATGCCTGACTTCTTTTCCGTCATTACCCATGAGCATAGTTTTGGTCACATTTTAGGGTGCTCGAAGTATTATTAGAAAACGTTGCACGCTCAACGCTTGTGGGTATATACGTCCTGCAAGCACCTGGTGTCGCTTTTATGGTCAGAAAATGACGTTAAGAAAGCGAAAAATCAAAGCTTCATTAAACATTTCAACTCAACTTCAGGCTCACAGCAAAAGAACGTTTTTCGATTTTTGCAACTTTGATTTTAATCAATCGTACCTGCAAATGTTTGGAACATGTAGATCTTGTCGAGGGCACTCACGTGGAACGTTGACGGGTATGGAAGGGAGCGACCGTGATCCCCCGTCACTATGAAGCTCACGTTCTGGTTGCCGACGAACTGCGAATCGACTTTGCACGCTAGTGTTCCCCAGTTTGACTCGCCGTCGTTGTCTAGCAACACCCCGTATCTGTAATGTGCACAATTGCCAAGTAAATATTCAAAGACGTAATTTGGAAAATATTATTTTTAAGTGCGAGTAAACCTTGCCAGTGAAATCTGAAACCTATAAGTTTTGTTTTTTTTAATTCAGCAAAAAAGGCGTTTTCTTCATGATTTACATATCATAGGTTGGCAACCACGGGTTCGCGGCCCGGCACCGTTCCGCGAGGCATTTGTTGCCAGTCCGCATAGGAAGAATAAATAGTTTTCGAGAATAAAAATATCTTTTTGAAGTTGGTTTTCTGTACTGATATGAACCAAGGCAATCTCATGAAGCAGACTATAAGGAAAAATAAATTGTGGGTGTCACTGCCAACTGTCAAGCCAAGACGGGACCATATCGTTGCAGAGAAATAAGGTTCCCACTGATTCAAGGTTCTGAAGAGTTGCATTCGCTTTGAATGCCTGTCCGCGATCATAATGCTTACCTTAAACTCGTCCTTGATCCAAAACATGTTGTAGAACAGTGATTCTACAGTAGTCTACAACCTGGTTTGGATATATTTTTGCTTGTGCCGATACTTATCTCTTCTTTGCAATAGGCTTCTCTTGAGTGGAAGAAATTATTGCATTGTGGAAAAAAGACATTCATATGCATACCACCAAATTGTAGATCAGCATAAAATAAACCAACATTTCTCATAAAACCAAGGTTAGGAAATTTTACCAATTCTTCAAGCAAAGATTCATCATTTCCACAATTAACATTGATGTCCAGATCATTATAAGTATAGGATTTTTTCCTGATTTGAAAAAGAAACTAATGCAGTTAAACTTACGGTTCATCGACGTCTTTGAAAATATTGCATACACCTGACGTAAGGTAGACTCTGGCGATTTTGTCGGTGTTGCCGTTGGTTGCCTCTGCTTCAGCAGACGAGGTCAGGTTTGTTAGGAGACGCCCTCTAATTGTCAAAACTTCTTGTGCTGGATTGGTGACCCAATCTAACGACTGTATCAGGGGCGTATACCAATGTCTGACCTGCAAAAAGGTTTGCGTAGCATTCTTTGAAATTTAATCGTTAAACATTCTTAGTTTTTACAAAATCTCTGCGTGTCATTGCTACTTGTCACGATTTCTATATTTTGATGTGATAAACAAGCTGAATTTATTACATCCAATATTTTTGCAACTTTTATGTTGGCTGACGGCAATCTTTACTGTAATCGTTCAATTGCTTTTATTTGTTGTTTTAATGTGGTCTGCACATTTACTCAAATTAACTCATAGTAAAAGACTAACGCAGAGGGAGCATCGGTGCGATGAAGGGTTTCCATAGCAGTATTTCGATGAGTCGAGCCATTTATTATTCAATCGGAGTTTCACGTAGTACCGATCCTCTTCCATTGGTCTACAGCACATGTTAACTTCAAGGTAGGACAAAGTTTTATGAAGATGGACTGCTATAGTACATTTTTAGCATTTGAAGTTTTTTGAATTACTTTTAATCAGTTAAGACACCAGGCGTTCATTGCTCTGCAATATAAAGATTATTTCGAGATAAAAATAACTGAAATGAAGTACTTTCGTTAATAACGAGGATTGATGTTTTGAAAAAGATTTATTTAATTTTATCAGACGAAATTTGGAAATTAGTCTATCAGGAAAAAAAATTTCGAAAGACATATGTATGCTGTAAGGAATTCGCAGGAAGTCTCTGAAAGCCATCAAAGTTAGAAACGGTTTCTTCTCTTTCATAAATACCTTGTGTAGCAAACAATCTGAGTCTCATCGCTTTCTTCTTGATGTACATCACAGGGGTACTCAGTGAATGAGTTGATGAAGTATACTTCCTTGCGTGGTTTAGTGTCTCCGATATGCAGGTCCACAGGGAAATCTGGCCAATCAAACTTATGCAGTTGTTTGAAATATCTCCAAGCATGTCTGGAAAAGCTGCTCAACCTGAACTTGAAGTTTCTACTTTCCTAGTGTGCTTTGTGCACCCTGTGTAGTTTGCAATGAGGGCTGCACATTGAATTCTTAATTGGCAAAGCTTAAACTTTGAATACACCTACAAGGGTTTATGCAAAATTTGACAAGGCGCCAACTCCGTAGAAATGTTTTCTTTGTTGGTTGCTGCTCATTAAAAAAATATCTTTTCTGCACTGGAGTTTTTATTCCATTGCATTTATGATTTAATCTAACAGGCTATGATGCGTTTTTGCTGGTATGTTCACAACGGCGAATGTTCCAGATTTTAGCTGAGAAAAAAAACAATAACAACTGATCAATCATTGTGCAGGTGCCATGGGTTACATATCATCAGTTTCGGATATTATCAACTCATGCTAGGCTAACTGAATCAAGTACTGCTGAAAGAAATATGAAAGTTCCCGAACTAAAAGGAACAATGTAAAATTCCTGGAGTAAGCTCAACGGGTAAAATAATTTATCTAAAGGCAATATGTCGTAAGCAAAAGGCAACTAAATTTGAAACTTTGCAAGCGGTTTTTCTTGCCTAATCACACACAATCGCTTGCCGAATTATACTCACCAAAAACTTATAAGCATAGATTTTACCGGTGATTAGCATGAAGCGAACTCGTAGTGGTAACAGCCCGTTACAAGAAAGAGCAGACTTTCTACAAAAAAACGAGCTAACGTATACCTGCACCATGTAGTGTAATGCGCGTTTGCCCATTGACTCCTGCCCGGTTGGGTGAAACAAAGTTGATCTTCTCTTCGCCCCAGACTCCTATGAACAGTATTTAACACATTTTGTGTGCATGGAAATAAATTCGAAATGACTGCGGTTAGAGAGTCCAAGAAAAGTTTTGCAGCTGTCAAAACTACTCTATTTTTTGTAACATAAGCTTGTAAAACTGACCATGCGTAGTGTTACGTGAAATTGATTTCCTAATTTGCTGATTGATTCGAAATTTTCACGAATGTGGAGACTACTTACCTGAATGCAGATATGTGGAAGTTTGAATGATCGCACAAAAATGAAATCAGAGTCCATTCGGCTGATTCCTCGAAAACTTACATAAAACTTAGAGCTTTTTAATAGTGAACTAGGAAATGCAGAAATTTTCGGAAATCTTCGCAAATCAGACCCCTCCTCTTTGAAAATTATTGTTGCTTTATGCTTTTCAAAAACACCGCGTATTTATCACCGAACCGTGCATGACTTCACGTTAATATTGAAAAACTACTTCAGCTATTTATCACTATTGTTTCTATACAAGTGCACAAGCTCTAACATGGTTTCTTTTGCATGAACGTTTTTCCTGAAATGAAAAATTAAAATCATCTACAAAACTGTTGCTTATTTGGACAATCATTGTCTATTGTTACGACCGGAAAGTCTAAGCGGCAAGGGCGCAACGCTTCACACTGTGGCAGCAAGCAACAATAGAGATCACCCGACGAGATCAGTCTATTATTGCTTGTTCGCGCCCCATATATATATGGGTGTTATTCTTTGCGCACATCCCGTTCGTAGTGAATATTTCATTCAACGCAACGCCAACGGAGAGGTTGCAACACTATGAAATTTCTTTTCTCATGTTTCCTGTAAGAGAAGTAATATTTGAGAACTATTGTATTGCTATTTTTTGTGGAACAAATTTTAACATTCCGATTATTTCGCGCATGCAGCTTGGTTTTCGATAAAACCTTGTAGATGCCCGTGTTTAAAAAACGTCAGCAATTGTTTTTCTCAACAAAGGTTTACCGGAACGTTTCCTCATATTGGCCACAATGGCAGTGAGACAACTAGAGTTCGTGCTATTTGTTTTGAAAGTTGGCTTGACATGTTTTAAGTGATAAAAGGTATTTCCTTTTCGTACCAGGAACAGAAACGCCATCTTGGCTTTTCAAAAGTTATTTATTGTGTCGCAGGCGTCGTTGAATATCCCAGTATCTGTGGAAACTCTGATATTGTTGACGGTAATTCTGCAGTCACAACCAAATTTGCAAACACTGGCAAAGGAAGTGGTTGAACAATGCTTTGCGTCGGCCTAATCTATCGTATGGATATTGTCAACCTATCGCTTTAGATTTTGATAAGTGTGATTTTTTGACTTGATGTTTTGACTTATTATTGTTGCCATTTTTGTTGTCGTTAACAGATATTTCTCCACATAAAAATTTACCACGGACCTTGAAAATAAAATGCTTGAGGTGTTTTCAACAAGATGCAGAAGACTTTGCTCCGACCAAGGGCTAATAGTTTTATTATCAAACCACCTGAACCAAGATTACTGTTCAATGATATTTATCAGGTTTTCATTCGGCGATTGAAGATATCTGGTACTCATTACTTCCGTTGTTATTGTCAGGACACGTCCATTTTTAGTAAGAGGTGCAGCTTGTCTAAACGGGCTGAAGTCTTCCCTGACAATTCCAAGACATATGATTCCGCCAGTTTCACCATAGTTTTGCGTTCTTTCAATAACTCATAAAGCATAAGCGTTTAAATTGCTTTCCATGGAATTACAAAATTGATTTTTATTATCTGACACAGAGGTTCCCAACCTGGAGTACATTTGCCTATCCGAAGGGGTGCATTTAGGGTTAGCGATAAAAGAGAAATATATATTTACCTATCTGTTGATTCCAAATATGCATACATATATCAGTGAATATTTTTTCAAAAACCCGCTATATGCTTATTGTTAAATATATCTATGATTAATCATGATAAAATATTTTTTCATAAGAAACTTTAGGGGTACACGTTCATCTTTCGAAATGCTGAAGGACTGCATGTTCATCTGTGGGAATACTGAAGGGGTACATGGTCAGAGAAAGGTTGGGAACCCCTAATCTGACATTTCAAATTAATATATTCCTTACTGAGATTTTGTTTTCTCAAGTTAAACAGTGATGTCTTTAAAAAGGCCATTAACTCGAAACACCACAAATGATTAGTCATACGCAGCGCAAAAATACCAAATGTTCACCTAGAGGCAGAACATTACAACCCCTTGGCTATTTCCACCATAAGCCGCCGCGATGTATTCGCAGGAGTATTAATTTAAGACACTGGCCAATTGCGAGATATTTTACACAGAGATGCAAAGTTATCAGGTTTTGGTGCTCTGCAAACAGAACCAAGG
>JGI24021J15306_10004194_pt1 | contig 16641 bp, 11 predicted proteins | sample Ectturendosymbi1_FD_15306 | JGI IMG/M metagenome (IMG submission 15306) | reverse complement strand
CCCAGAAATCAAAGATTGAATCAAAAGAGTATTATTTATACATATTTTGTCAAGAAATGACAACCTTTATCGGTGTTGCTTTGTTTTGTTTACTAGGCCTAGTCTAACGTGCAATCCTCATAGCAAGTAAGGAACAGACTAAACTGCTGACCAAAAGTTTGTCTAGTAGGCTAGTTAGCCAGTTGCCTTCCAGTGGGTTTATTGAATCAGTTTTGTTGTTGTTTAGGTGACTGGGTGTTGCGAAATGACCAATAGTCAAAATTTCAAAACTACTGAAGAAATGTGCTGTTATAGATAGATAGGTAGATTTATTTGGCTGTAATGAATTAATTGCTCTAGACGTACTCTGTAAAACAGCAGAAACGCTGGGGCACCGAAAAAACAGAGGTTTCTAGTCAGGTGCATATAAATTAAATGAGATGTGAGTAAATATCTTTTGTGAGATTGACACAAATAATGTCTGTAGAAACGTTGCTTAGCTTACTGCTTCAAGTACAGGTCTAGTTTAAGAAGCTGACGCAGTGTAAGACTCTGAAAATGAATTGCCATAGTATTTTTCCGTTTAGTGATTCCATGCAGTATGACTACTTTTATTTTGCGGGATGCTAGGTTTCATTTTGACCTAAGATATTTAAAGAACTACCGTTTATATTACAACACTATAGCTTTAGCCAGCTCACGTATCAGACTCCATTTTTCTTGCATTTGTGAGATCCAACAAATTGTTAATGCTTCCATTGTTTTTATTAGCTTGCAACACAATGTCTTATTAGTAGGTTAATGCTATTTGCTGCAAGCTGTTGTCTTTTCTTCATACAGACATAAAAGTTTTGAAGCATTAAAATCTACTGTCATGGTAGTATGTGCTGTTGCAACGTGCAGCGTGAGAAGTGGGCGAGACAAAAGTGTTTGTATGTTGGCTTTCCCAAAAGACCCTAAGCCAAGGAAAGCCTGGATTTTCAAATGTTGGAGAGAGAACTACAATTTAACTAAGCATTCAAGGGTTTGTGAAAAACACTTCAATGATTCCGATTTCGTATTAAGTAGGGCATTTGCAGCCTCTATTGGATATAACATGAATTTTCAGTTACAACTTCAACCTGATGCTGTTCCTTCTATTATTCCTCGAACCAAAAAGTAAAACATATTCATGAAAAAGGAAACTACAGAGAAGATCTACTGCTTGGGGAAAATTAATCCTAACCACATTTCTATCTCTGATTTTTCGGAATATGTGAACGATCATCCGTTGGTGCTCGCCAAAGGCCCCCCTCCCCTGTCAGTTCGTGAGAAAAATATTAGTAAGGATGAAGTCGTGCTTCAAGATTCAACGCCTCCTGCCTATTTTGATGCACTTCCTTCTTATTGCTTGAATACTCAAAACAACCAAACGCACTGATGTCTTCACATGTTTATTCAAAATTAAGTAGGATATTTGAAGCCGCAGCAACGTTCACAGACATGTCGTTGCCTAACGCAAGTAGGAAAAAAACTCTTCTGTTTTATTTGCCAAGTTTCTTCCAAATCCATCGCGCGAATTTTCGGTAGGCAGGTCCTGGGTGAAAAAATAAAACGTTATGTTGCAATACTGTTTTATGTGAATTTCAATATGTAACCCACATTGAAGAATGGAAACACGTTTTGCACGTACTCATGCATAGATGAGTTCATCCTCCAAGGATGGCCCGTTTGCTTCTTGATATTCGTGGTAGTACCCAAGGACAGATTTAGTGAGCGCGGGGCCCTAGGCCACCATAGTTTTTGGGGCCCCACGCAGGTGTGACCCATTTGGCCGTTTGTATGAAAAGCATGAAAATATGCCCCATTTGTGGGTAATGCCCCCTCAAAAATCTATCTTTTGTGGTTCCGACTTTGGTTCTAATTTTGCCTTAGATCTTCAACAGATATTAAAGCCTTTCCTACATTCTTCTAAAGAACAACTGGCACTGCAATCTTTTCTTGGAATTTATAGCGCTTTCATGTAGTTCAGAAGTTCTGTTCATTAAATTTCCGTGAATTCTACCGTTTTTGTAGTTAATAATGAGTCGTCATAGGAAAGAGTTGCGCGGGTCCTATAGGTCATGGCCTATGCGTAAAGCCGTCACTGGTGGTACCCTTCTAAAACGTCAATCTCGAGGCAGTTACAACGAAATCCTGAATAGTCCACATTTTTCTCCGTTTCGTTCGTATTGACTTCAGATGAATCGTTACAGCAAAAGCACTCTGTAGCTTTTGGCATAGTTACGCATTGTCCACAGGTGCACCTGTAGAAAGATGATTTGTTGTTCCATAATCGTGCGAGATGGGGTTGCAGTCGCAACCACACTTGAAAAGTTTACAAAAAATCGGACAGAAAAAGTTTTAAAAATTGGCCAAAACATTTTGAAGGCATGAAGTAACATGTTTTCAACATTTCAGAGAAAATATTGTAAAAGATATGGCTGCAGAAAAGCATGGACATTGCCATTGCTCGATTCAAAAAGTGGCAGAGGTGCCGTTTTCCCAACAGTATCATAAGTAATTTCATGGTTATCAAGACAGACCTAAAACAAATTTATTGTAAAGTAGTTATTCGCGCACCCAGAAAATTCAGAATGGTTACTATTTTTGAGGTCAGAGGTCAACATTTTCTCTGAACAGAAGCAAGCATATTGGTAACGATGTTTTTTGCTTTTTAAGAATAAATTTCCATTGCCATGAAATTTTCCACTGTACCTCCTGACCTACCGATGTTCCGGTGTCCCTGGTAAAAGAGGAAATTTGTTATGTTCTGCGTCAAAAAGGCGACAATGCCTCTACTCTTTGACAACTCATTTACAAGCTTTGGCTCTCCCCAGGCCCGTAGCCACGGAGGCGCATTCGGGGGCAGTGCCTTCCCGATTTCTTTGTGCCCAGAAAATTTTGTTTTTAACATATAATAAAAAGAATAACCTTAAACTGTACTTTCCTCCAAAACCTTAAAAGTCTGGCTGTGGGACTGGCTTTCCTAGCTAAATGTTTTTGTGATGCTGTCAACAAGTATTGAATAATGAATTTACATTGTAAAATTTCTGTGATCTACTTAAAACCTTACAAGTTCTGTTGGTGAATAAAGCATCATAAAAATTATAGCCTAACCACATTTATGTTGACGATGTATTGGAAAAAAGTTTTACCTGTCGGGAAAAGCTACTTCACTTGGTTTAATTTTGAAAAAAACGCAAGCAGAAAGAAAAAAAAATGATCAGGCTATGTTATTCCTGGTCACAGGAGATAGTGTGAAGCTTACGGTGAATGAACGTTATAGGCTACTGCCTTGCACCTCTGTTAAATTTTTTCTGCAAACCGCGACGATATCTCGATAACGCAATTTCCGAAACAGGTTGAAAAAAATGACAGAACAGAAAAGGGGTCAGCGGGAAAAGCAATTGTTATCTTATGCTTCCATTTCTGTTTTAGGGGGTTTATATCTTTGTTCGGGGTGCTAAGGCCCCAGAAGCTCCCCGTGGCGACGTGATCGGTGCTATAAACCCTCTCAAGCATCTGGTGCCCCCGATTCCTTCGAGTTTTGCTGGACATTTTGCAACTGGTTTCAAGTGGTTATCTTCCAAGTTGATCAAGCTCAGTTTCGGGGTGACCAATTTGGGGGCATCTGGTGGGGGTGCCCCACAACTTAAAACGTCTGGCATTGGTCATTTGGTGTTCCTGGAATTAAGCTGAAAATTTTGCAACAGGTTTCTAGTGGTTACCTTTCCAGATGATCTAGGTCAATTTTGGGGGGTCATTTTGGAGGTCTGGCGGGGGCGCCCACCACTTAAAACGTCTGGCATTGGTCATTTGTTATTCGTGGGATTATACTGGGCATTTTGTAAAAGGTTATAAGTGGTTATCTTTACAGATGATCTAGCTCAATTTTTGGGGTGCAGTTAAACACCCCCCATTACCACACCGACCAGCTGTGACACGGCTGACCACCAGTTCCTTGTACAGGAAGCCCTACTAGATGGTGTGATACCAGGAGAAATTGGTTACCTTTCCAGCTAACTTAGACCCTCTGGGCTCCCGGTCTATTGGGGCAGGTTTTGTTTCGTTCTTCATTTTCAAAACTTGAGTTAACTTCATCAACTAATTGCGAAGTGGGGAATGGTCGATTAGATTTGTGAGATTTACAAATATGTTGTGAAATGCGAAACACAAACTTCCAGCTCTGTAAGCACCAAGTATCAATGCTTGTAAATTGGTGGTGAAATTCTGTTTATTGTTAATATTAAACTTCTCAGACCCGGATAACAACATTAGCATGAGGTTGCAATTCTAAGAAGAAGTTGGTTCTTGTCTCAAATATAACGGGACAGGTCCCGACCCGGGAATCAATATGTCTTTGTGAAGAACCAGAACAGTTCTTGGTTTATTTTTTATATTTTGCGAATGCGATGCAGATCAAACTCTCGTGGGGAAGTCCACCAAACATCAGGGTAGAACTTTTACCTGTTGCATTGCTGGTCGCCTTTTGATAGCCACACATGTGTTTAGTTGATGATGACACGGTTTCTTACTCTCAAATCCTATAATCTTGTTATTGTTTGAATTCTTATTTAATGAAGATTTTAGGATGAATAGTGTTACGTGAAATCATTTCTTATGAGAAAAACTGCTAATTGATATACTTGATTGGTGCTCTTCCAACCAAAGACTACCTGATTGAATACAGATATGTGCAAGTTAAATCATCACAAAAAGAACAAACTACCTGATTCCTCGAAAGATTACAGCTAACGAGCTTTCAGATATTATCCTAGAATATGTTTGTTTTTGTCTTTCACGCATACAACGACTACAGTACATTTTACGGCTGTTTATTAAAAACACGCGTCTTACTATCTTATGAATGCTTGAAACCTTTCCTTTGCTGATGACTCATTCTGTTACATCTTCGTCATTTCCGCAAAACAAAAACGTTACTCATATTTTCAATGTTTTGATCAAGAACGCACGTCATGCTTTAACAATCAAGTAATAAACTTTGATCTGCATTTGGTCTTTTATCTAGCTTTGAGCCAGACGTTCGTAAAACAGTAATAGGAAAAAACTTTTTCTTTTTCATTAGTAATAACAAACGACTGAACTACAAATCTCAGTCGACTGTAAACAAACCACACCTCCTACTGTACATCTCAGCAAGTGCAGTTTGCTGCAGTTGCATTGTTTTCTCCGCTGCAGTCCTTAGTGGTGGAGGCAGTGAAGCATACTCCGTTGTTTTTTGTCATCAACTCTAAGCCACGTAAGTACCGAATGGCATGTGTGTGATCAAAGTTCATGGCGGATCCAAAACAACAAATATTTAAGCAAAATTATAAAAACTCAACATACACGCTTTGAATAAAAACAAAAAGAATGAAACCACACAAAATGTTTTGTTTGGATTACACGGTGCCAGGTGTTATTTTTACATACGCACAGCACTCTTTTCTAAATATTATCTTAACAGCTTCGTCTAAATGCAATGTAAAGCTTCATTACAGAGAGTAGATTCAGATGCACAAAAAGACACAATCTTTGATAAATGCACAGGATAAAATTGGTAACTTTCACGACCCTTCAAGAACACATCGGCTTGTCAACTTAGCCAGAGGAAGGGGCCCCGTACCTCCCGGCCGGGAGGGCCCCGGGCAAAAAAGGGGCACCCAAATCTGACTGAGTTTCTTTGTTACGGCATATAGAGACATCAGAACTGAACTCACCAAGAACTGATTTCACACATTTCCACTTTCAATATTCATAGTTATCTAATATTAGATTAGATTCGTATTAGATTTTAATTCGTCAAAATATAGCTTCGTTGTCAGCATTTGTTTTAGTAAGCTGGTTGTGCAAGTAAAGTTTGCTTTATCCACGTTGACTGCTAGCATTTTTAGTATAGCCTAGTAAAAATATTCAGGAAAATTAAGTTGTATTTCTGAACCAGTTGCGTATCTAGAGGTTTTAACCAGGTTGGGAAACGTAGCTGAAAGAGGTCCAGTGGCCACCATAGGGGGCTCCTCGCCAACGTTCAAAAACAAGTTTAGAAATTCGCGTATCCGAATGTGGGTTGATATATAATACAAACCTGAAATAACCGGAAAACAACAGTCCAAAAACTTCCGTAAAACGCATAAAACAACAACTTACCGAAAACCAAAAAAATGCTAAATATCGAAATATAAGAAGAATGGCGGCTCAGTTTTTGTATTTAGCATGTCAAGTGGAGGTTCGCACTCTTGTACCCTCGACAGTCACACCAACTGTTGTCGCCGTGTTGTATCCATTCACTGTACAAAAATATACAATAACCGGTATATAATCATATAAAATCGTATTCGTAGCCCGCACCTGTGTTATGCAATGTATCTTGCATCAGAGTTGTCCAATGAAAACTCAAAAATTTACGCCAATGAGAAATCCAGTTCTTTAGGCATTAGCGCTGTGCCCAGTGGTGGACCTCGGCCCGATTATGGGCTATTCAGTACTTTTTATTGGGCGGTGCAACACTTGTTGTGGACCGTGTTTGCTGCGCCGGTTTCGTGGGATTAAAACATAGGCTACTTTAACATTGGTTGTTTGATGTTAGCACGGCATTGATGTTGTCATTATAGGGCAGGGATGGCCAACTAGTCATAGACCAGGAGCCACATTTCTTACTGTGTCACCGCAAAGAGTCACATCCTACACATGGGCACACATGAATATCACTCCATCTCTTCTTCACTCACCCACATACTTATGCTCAACTGGATTTATTGTAAATACCACACACCAACATGACAACGACGGCACTTTACAAGCCATTTATTGTTATGCATGTTATTTAGTAGAACTTCTGTAATTGCAAAAGACCCACATGAAACCGGGCAAAGAGTCGCGGGTTGGCCACCCCTTTTATAAGGTTTATTGCATTAACATAGCATTATTACCATGTTACATATAACTCAACACAACATAAGTTTGAAATTGGGCTATCAAAAAAACACGGACTTTTAATTACGACTGAAAGGGCATGGCCGTCTGCAAGGGGGCCAACCATCATTCGCCCCCCACTTGGGACTATGAAACATAAACTTCTAGCAAACCTCAAGTCAGGAGCTTAATTCCGATTACATTGATTTCATTCTTGCATTGACAGTTTATTTGCTGAGATGGCACCCACAGTGCACAAGAACCAGGTTCACTGTCCTGGTGTTATGCAGTTATACGTTTGCAGTTAACGCATGTCCGCTGCTTTGCCTATCTGCAGAAGCAAGTTGTGAAACTTGCGTGCAGATTGTTCTAATGCTGGTCTTTATTGAGTGACAATATCATTTGAACATATCTTCTCGTGTTCAGTTCAAGTCAGGGTTGCCAGATTGGCTCTTTTGGAGCCAAAAACCAGGAATTTGGCTCTTTTGAGAAGCAGTTGGCTCCAACATTTTTATTTGGCTACTTTTTGGCTTTTTTGCAACCTTTTTCGTTCCACAAATGTTTCTTGGAGAAGAGTTTCGAGTGGTGCGTGAAGCTTGTCCCCGCCACCACAAAACGAAACGTGGGCCACCATTCAGTTTGTGCAATGCTTAATGAGCACCCAGATATACCTAAAAAGAGATAGAGAAAGATGTTCAAGTGGAACGCGCAACTTGTTTCATGCAGTGCCCATTGAATCTGTTCCTGTTGTGCACTGCACTGCTTTAAATTTCAATTTTCGAACCAGACGCGAAGTCCATAGAGCCCAAGCGCACGCTGTCTCCACAACCCAGATTGATAATAACAGACACAGAGTGTTTTGTAATGGCGTTGGGGTAGGACCACAAGATTACAGACACTTCCTGTAATCACAGTTGTTAGCTAACTCATAACACTTGGTACAACACTACATCCAGAGTAGTGTACTCCAAGAGCATGGTTAAGAATTTTGCTTTTTTGAAGATTTTGACATTTGGCTCTTTTCGCACTGGGATTTTTTACAGATCTTGAAATTCTGGATGTTTTTCAATCCACTGGGCTTTTTTTACATAGAAATAAAAACAGAGAAAATTTGGCTTTTTTCTGTCCGAAATCTTGACCCAGAAATGCATATGAGCCGCATATTGACTTTCATTTCAAACCTTTGCTCTTCTGACGAGGGTCTGTAACCATTAAGGTTACGAATTTCCACTCGCCCGTGAAGACTTTGGTTTCAAATTCCTGTCTGAAACCTTACTCAATTTTATACAAAAGCCAAAAGAGGGAAGACAATGAAGGTAGTGTGCACTGTGCAGATATTGAGGGAATAGCTGTAAAGCTGGGGTCTGCAAATCTTTTAATCAGTCGAACCTTAGGTAAAATCCCAGACACCTCATCAGTCCCGTCGCCACGGGGGGCTTTGTTCCCCAAACAAAGCTCCAAACCACCTCAAATTGAAACATGAAACATTATAGATCAGTGTATTTTTTCAGTTTTTAGAATGACAAGCCCCCCGCATAAATGCAAAGCCCCCCGAAGAAACGCAATGTCCCCTATTGAAAACTTTCTGGCGACAGTTTTGCATCTCACCGAGCCCCGAACGAGTTGAACTTCTCAGATCCCACTACCTCGCAAATCCGGGGATTTTTGATTAACACCAATTACTACATCTATTTAACTGTAATTGAAAGGCAATGAGCGCAAGAAACATTATTAATAATACAAGCACAAAAGGAAAATGGCAAACTTTTTATTGAAATTTGAGACCGCATCAATGAGAAGGGTGTTTCCTACGACAAGCAGCAAGATCATTTTCATCTAGCTGGAGATTGGTGTGTTAAGGAGAAAGTAACCACGCACTTCCGAGTTCAATCGGTTCTTCTGCTTTAGGAATCTATTTGCATGACTAATACCAGATCGAGGCATGTAGGAAATTGGGAATGCAAGTAAAAACGGCTCAACAGCTGCACAAAATTTCGGGTTTTCATCAGCGGTATTTATATGGCACTGCCACGCAGGTTTTTGCGTTTAAAGAATGATTGAGCCTCGAGATCCACACGCATTTCAGTGAGTTCAACTTGCAACTGCGAATTATAATGTCTGCATTTTGCACATTAAAATCAAATAGCGTAACAATCCAATCCGGCACACGCATCGTCTGTAGGTCCTCAAAGAGTACCTTCAAAGTCTTCACTGAAATTTTTAAGGTGCTTTGCATATATCTTCAAATCACTGTCAAAAATGCTTCCATCTTTTTCCAAAACAAGTTGGAGAAATATTTTAAAAAATTGCGTTCCAATTTTAAATGAACTTAATTTGGTTTGAAATGGTGTTAGAATTGTTCGAGCTTGAACAACAGCCATTTCGTTCATGACGCATTGCGTCAAATCTGGTTTGCCAAACGTATGATCGAATGAGATTTGGTCTGTAACAGCCCGGGACCCACAAATGGTGTGCCATCAGAAAAAGTTTGGGAACCAATGTTGTATGGTTTCTTCTGTTTGGGTTGTTAAGACTGAGATTTGCTGTTTTTCTCATGTATTGCTTGTACTAGCTAATCTAGTGTAAAAGTTTTTTTTCAGTATGAAAAAGTTATGTAAAATAATGAAATTGTAAAAATTTTCTGGTTAAATTTCTGTTGTAACACCCCCAGCAGAAAGTCGGGGGATAAATAAGACATGGACATTATCACCTGTACACGCCGTGTAGGCATACAGATTTAGTATAAGGTGAAGTATGTGTTGTGTTTCTTATCAACCTTGACAAAGAAGTGTTCAACTGCTAACAGTAATACTAAATTTTGTGATTACACCAGTTTTTTTTTAAAGAAAATGTTAGGTACCCGGTATGGACAAGTAGGGACCCGATCTCTCTTATTCTAGGGACCCGATTTTCTCCGATTTTAAGGACCCGATGATCATTTTGTCTGATTCTAGGGACCAGATTTTCAATTCTAGGGTCCCAAATCGGGTCCCTAAAACGCTTTACAAAACCCTGATTTCACCAAAATGGGCGTAGCAAAAGGGGTACTTGGGCCATGGTCACCATACCTCAATTTAATACTTTGCCGCCAACCATCTTGCCAACATTGCAAAACGGTCTTACCACGATTATCGAAACGCAAACACAGTGTTTTGCTGCTTATCTGTCATTTTGGCTCCTTTCGGAACAGCGTTTGGCCACTTCGGGTTACAGTAGTTTGGCAACTTGAAGTTCAGGTTACGGCAGTAGGGTGTGTTGAACGCATGGATCTTCTTCTGATTGAGATAAGTTGTCGGCGGAGCAACTGCTTTCCTCATTCAAAAACGCGAAGTACTATATTTAGCCTTGGTAGAATTACTGTCTGTTTTTTGATGTTTTCTATCATCGGCTTCGCCATGTGATCCTTCCATAGGAAATTCTTTCCTTTTTTGGCTTTTGTTTTTAATTGATTCGATTCGTGCTGCTGTAACCAGCTGAACCAGCAATAACTCTGCTTGATCAACTTCTCTTCGTAAAAAAATCTCAATTTTTAATCTCGGATCCAGCAGGGTTGCAACCACATGTAGCTGGATTTTTGTGATGGAATTAAAATGTTGTCGAACGTCCCCTCCGCAAAAATACCGATTCATGTTCTGCAGAAGCACCTCCTATAGTTCAATCACTCCTTTGCAATCAGTCTCTTCCAAAGTGATCTTAATAAACTTTGCACTTGGCACTGCCACAGAGATGCACGAATTCTCTTTTTCACAAAAATTTACGACATCAGCAAATATTTTTAGTAATCCCATAACGGTTGGCAACATTTAACTCCTACAAACACAGCAATCTGTAGAACCCGGGTCCGGCTAATTATTTTGATTGTCCCGGCCGGGTAAAATATTCAATCCCCGGCCGGAGCCGGGGTCGAGATCCGGTTGTTCCCTAGCGGACGCCCATGAAAAGGATGATGGGGCATTCTAAGTTTGCCGATCACTACTGTACACAATACTGCTGAACGGAGCTTCAGCAAGTTAAGGCTAATCAAAACGTTTCACATATCAACTATATATAACTGATAAAGGGCTAACAAATCTGGCAATGATATCTACTGAAAGTTGATATTGCTAAAACATTAGATATGACTGAGTTGACAAAAACATTTGCATTTGTGAAAACTTGGAAAAAGTCACTTTCCTAGCTTCAAATACAGCAAGTGCTTAAGTCTGTCTCCTGTACATTTTTGTTGATGCTGTAGAAACAAGCTTTTTTGAATATATGCATGGGCGTCAGAAAGATTTTTTTCAGGGGGGGGGCTACTAGGGAATTTTCCCTAAATTTTTCCAGAAGGGGCAAAAATGATGAATTTAATTTTTCCCTCTCAAAACTAGGAAAACAACCTTTATCGGCAAAAAAAATTTCAAAATCCAGGGGGGGGCAAGGCACCCTTGTTCCCCCTTCCGACGCCCATGAATATATGTTAAAACAAGTTTGGTTTTTGTTTAAACCATATGTGTTAAATGCAATATATTGTATACTGGGGGCTCCAACGTCCAGGCTCTGGGGGGAGACAACCACCTAGCGCCTGTCCTGACTAACAGACGTGGAGCGCGCAACATCGTACTTCCAATTGACTTTTACTCGCGCGCAAGTTTCAAAATCGTTTTCCACTTCTTTCTGCGTCGTTCGCTTTTATCTTGTTTTTCGATGCTGTCGGGGATTCCCCTGATGTGTGCACTGTCGATCGGCCGCAAGCGGCGCTAGTGTGTTAGTTTGAAACAAAACTCTCGCCCCGTCGCATCCTGCATTTACTGCAAATGTTGCACGGCGTGAAACGCACAGGTCTGTGTCATTCGTTCTCCTTTCATCGCCAACTCTGATTTGCGCCGTTGAAGCTGAAGCCGGAGTTGCGTCACTTGGACGTTGCCACGTCGTGTGTGTTTGACGAAAAGGTCCACCAAGACTCAATGGTATCAAAGGGAGGATCAGTCCTGTCGCCCAGAGCGACTTTTGAATTGCCCCTCCAAAAAAATCTCCAACTCCCAATTTGAAATATGAAAAAACTATAAATCAGAGGAGTTGGCGAAGACAGGACTGTCGGTGGCGAAGACAGGATCTGTCCCAGAGGCGTACCAAGGGGGGCACAATTCCTCAGGCGCCAAAAGATCCCAATAATGCTGCAAGTATTTTCTTCAAGACAGTACATTTACTTCTCAGGTTCGACCATAGGGCAACAAACTTGTTTCTTGCCCCAGGCACCATCTAACCTCGCTATGCTCCTGATCTGTCCTGATATCAAATTGGCAAACTCAGTTTATTAAAGTTTTAAAAACAAAGATAAACTGGAATAGGAAGTTGAAGTTGCGCAAGTGCCGAAGTCAAAGTTGTACCAAAGAAGTATTCCATTTTTATTTTCATAGTGTGGTTAAAAATGAACAATCACACCACACCGACATAACGAAATAAGGAGTAAAAATTTGGGAGCATCTTTATCATAAAAGCTATCTGTATCTGCTACTGGGAAAATGCATTGATATAGTAGAGATTTGAATCTCCGAGACGGAGGCTTTCCTAAGGAAACCAGATGAGACCTGAGTCTTTGTGGCGCGAGACTAGCAACGTATCCATGGTTTTTGACTAGGGAAAGAAAAAAGTTGAAAACCTGCGGTGTTTGTTTAAATTTTGAAAAAACGCTTAGTTGAAGAAAAGTGAAGACCAAACTTATCTTCCAATGTTTTCCTCAGTTTAATCTAAATACAAAAACAAGGCAGTTTACCGAAGACATGCAACTTTTCGAAATTTGCTACACTTGTAAATAGGGACGTCATAGTCATGGTAATTCCGATGGTTTCACTTATGCTCAAGACCCAACATTTTTCTGCGTGAAACTGATTGTCAATAAGGATTCTTTTGTCCTAATGCAAGTTTAAAAATACTTTCACAAGTGCACTGATAGTATTTGTTTTAATCGTTTTGGAACAGTCTGCCTGTGGTAAACAATGAAGCGGGTTATATTGTAATGAAAAAAACGCTAGTAGATCTATCGCTTGGACAAGTATTTTAACCGTTTATTTATAATCTCACGTTTCATGTCTAGCTCAAACAAGCGAATAAGGTTTAACGACTATTCTGGTATTGATAGGCTGTGCAGTTGCACGATTGCAATAGACCAACGCAGTTTTTGCTAGTATGCTTGGTAATTCACCCTGTCCGTTCATTGTAGAGTGAAAAAATACTTGAAAGCAACAATATGTCATCGAAAAGACAATTATGCAAAGATTTGTGTTTGCAAATTTGTGATTGGACACGAAGTCTATTCACTGGAAAAAAACGACCGGCCGTTGCTTTGAAAGTAGCAATCGCGAGCGCAACACCATACGAGAATGTCAGTGGCGACTTTTTGGTATCGGACACAAGAGACAGTGCCTTAACATGCAACGGCGAAAGTTTCTGCTGTACTTGGTCTGATTTAATTAGAAAAAGCAGCAAGGAGCTGTGGACTTACTTGTGAAAGCAAGGCAGATAACAAACGTAAAAGATAAACCATATAATACTTTAACATGTGCGTTCATTAAGCACAATGATGCGCGCATAATCTGTATACTGCTTTGTTGGGGAAAATTACAGCAGAAAAGATTGTAATAAACAGAGTCTGTTGAAGGGAGTGGGTCCATTATCTCAGACGGCAATGGGGCAATCTACCTTCATTTTCGTGATGCACTGTAGGAAGTGTTGCATGGATTTGCAAACATTCTAGAAGAACATTTCCAGCACTTAAACATCTTATGTGTTTCATAGATTTGTAAACACTGTAGAAGAACATTTCCAGCACTTAAACATCGTATGCCTTCCAAATTATATAGCATGGGTGGCAAACTGCTGCTCGCGAGCCGCATGCGGCTCTTCGAACCTTTTCATGCTGCTCTTTGAGCTTTCCCAAAAATTATACATTTGTTTTTAATTTTTGATTTCTATTGCAAAGTGTAGAAATATTGTAAAATGGCGCTGTGATAGCTAGCGTGCCGTACATTACTTTAAAGAAGCGTAGATTGCAAATAAATTCGTGTTTTTAGATTTTTATGTTGCGGCTCTTTGTAACTTAGGTTTTACGATACGCGGCTTATACATAAAGCAGGTTAGGCCACCTCTGCTATATAGCTTTTCAGTAGGCAAATGCATGCACTCTTATCATCACAAAGTGCTTCCAAATCATTTTGATGAATATTTTATTCAACTCAGCTCAATTCATTATCATTCCACAAGACTAGCAACCTCTAATAACCTGATTTTACCTAGAGTTAACTCTTCCTCAGGAACATGTCCCCTTCTACATATTGGCCCAAAGGTATGGTCTTCAATACCACACGATATTAAACTTTCAACCACATTTACCTTTAAATGGAAACTTAAGAAACACCTCTTACGTGAAAAAGATTCCCAATTATGAACTTTAGCAACATTTTACTTGTCGAGAACAAAATCTTGTGTATTCTAGTATTCTGTAATACTGTGTATTTTTAATGTGTATTTACTTTTTCGTATTTTTTTCTTCCCTGTGCACATTCTATGCTTGCGGCATGAAAGTACACTTTTTAGTTTTTTTCTGCTTTGCTTTGCTTTTCTTTTACACGTCATTAATTAGTTTCGGTANCTTTTTTGCTTTTTTATTTTTTATNTTTTTAATTTTTTTTGTATTGCTAAACGTTCTCTAACAACACCAAATTCCTTCACTTAAATTCAATCCACTCATCTCTGTNCATACCCANGCGCTTTCACCTGTACATTTTCTTCACCATGTTCTACATTCNTTCATTTTTTTCATNATGGTTATTTGATATCCAACTGTTGTTTTTCAACACTTTTCAAAAAGTGATAAACGAAGTTGGTTGACTAGACAGGGGTTCTCAAACTTTTGGAGTTATGAAGCCCATGAAGAGATTGACCATAATTTACGGAGCCCCACAATAAAATACGTCAGTATTTTAATAAGCAAACGAATAGCTCGCAGAGCCCTGGGTCTCCGTACGGAGCACTTTGAGAACCTATGGACTAGATGACCGCCATGGCCCTTCACCAATCCTATGTGACACAGCGCCCCTCTTTGTTTACACTGATCAGATATTGTGCCATTGTTTTCATTTGCTCTTATATTCGCTAATGGCTGATTTACTTCATGCGATGGCTTTTATGGTGCTTCTGCTTGTTGGCTGAGTCATATGAAACAACAAACCATCAACCATCATCAACATTGTTGTGCCATAATTACTAACAGGTAGCACTTTTTCTCAAGTTACTAGCTCAGATGCAAACAACATATGGCCAGTTCTGCTCGGCTGCTCTCCAAAATTCATTAAACGATTTCAAAGAAAATCTCCATTGTTTCAGTGGCTGTATGTGACAATTCCAAGAACTTCGCACGGTTCACGCCAGTTTTGTTGCTTTACGGTGGACGACGTAGTAAGTTATTGTCTTAGACGGCACTTGAAAAAATTGATGAAATGAGGTTCAAAACTGGTTGTTTACGGTTTGCAGACAATCGAGACCAATTCATTTGAGACCATTCACAAGAGACCACTTCATTTGAGGCCTATTCATTTGAGACCACCACATTTGAGACCTGTTCATTTCAGAGAACATTCACATGATATCTCTTCTTTTGAGACCACATTCACATGGGATTTTTTCGTCTGAGACCACATTCATTAGAGACAGCATTCATTTAATATCAAATTCCTTTTACGCCACGTTAAAGTGAAGCTAACGCCAAGTTAAAGTGAATTACATTCATTTTACGTCACGTTAAAGTGAAGCAGTCATACCATGCCGCATGCATGGGGCACACTTGACATGACCATGGAGTACACTTGACCGGTCAATAAAATGTTGGGTTGCATGCATTGCATAATGTTCACGTGATATCCCATGTAAAATAGGCACTTGCTGACTGCGTCTCCACTTTTTTCACATTATAATTACCCACTATCACTGCATGGCAAAACAAATTTGTACAATTACCAAACATTCAATGAAATCACTGCAGTATGCTGAAATTCATGCTTTACCATAAGAATATAATGCTCCTCTAAGCACATAATAAACCTAAAAATGCTCATAGATGATAATTATTCTGTACTGAATTCCAATATAACCCCTCAAGCTTCACCTTATTTAGACTGACCTTGTGGCAATGTGTTGAGTGTGCCCCACTCACTTTTGTGAGATGCACTCCATGCATATCTTAAAAATAAAATGAAGAAGTCCCAATGAATTCAAACAGAATTTAAAATCTGACATTATCAAAGAATGTTGCACTGCCCTGACTACAAAGTCACAAAAACTCAGAACAGAAGATATTGATTAATGTGGGCAAAACCCAAATCTAAATGCGATTTTATAAATTACTTTTGGGTAGCAATAACACAACTTGCTCTTTTACTCGTAAAAACTGATGCCTATCAAGGAAAGTTTCACTTTAATCCTACAGCTGGTATGAGTCTAAATCACCATGGAAACTTTAAAGATCAACGTTTTCAACTTTTCGAATAAATAAAAAAATACGACTGTGCCCCTAGTCCTACTGTGCCCCAACCTCCCCTACCTTTCACATCTTTGCGGGAGACCTGACGTTTTGCAAGGTGACTCTTCATTTGAAGTTTTACAAGGTTGCGTCTTTCCGTGCCGGGGGTGACTCACGCTGGGCTGAAAATGCACTCGCACTTTGAAACACCGCAGAAGCCAGAAAACTCTTCACAC
>JGI24021J15306_10004190_pt1 | contig 16647 bp, 11 predicted proteins | sample Ectturendosymbi1_FD_15306 | JGI IMG/M metagenome (IMG submission 15306) | reverse complement strand
TAAACTGCAAGCATACAACAAATTATGCAACGAGGGAAAAAATGTTGAATGGAGAATAAATTACAGAATGATGAAGGAATTACTATAATCAGGTTTTTTTTAAGGAAAAGGTACGCGGTATGGACCTGTAGGGACCCGATTTCTCTGGTTCTAGGGACCCGATTTTCTCTTATTTTAGGGACCCGATGATAATTTTCGCTGATTCTAGGGACTCGATTTTCAATTCTAGGGACCCGAATCGGGTCCCTAAAACACCTTAAAAAACCCTGCTATAAGAGAGAAATCCAAGGTGGTATGGCGAGGTAAAGCGGTTAATTAATTAAAGATATTTACAGACAGCATTATACATTGGCTATCAGTTGTGGGTTTAAGTTTAGCGAAGGATGTCCAAATAGTAGAAGTTGCAACAGTCTTGAATGATCGCGTAAAACACTTGACAATAAATCTTGCAGACCTTCATTCAGCGGAATTGATTTCACAGATTGCATCAGCGTCCAATCTTGTTTACTCAAACTGATAATTTTACCACAGGTTTGCTTCATATAGAGGATTAAGTAGCTTTTGAGTTGGTGGTACTGACAACATATGAAAATATCTGCGATGAAATCAGAGCGAGTGTAGTTAACTTTTCCACATTTCCGTCGTTTCAGAAATTGTGCTAAAGTGCATTCCAAGGGTAAATGATCACATATAATGTCAGACAATCATGATGTGAGCAGTACGCCTAAATTGGATCCCGGACCCCCACTATGAAATTCATTTCGCTGCTCCTAGTAGTAACTTTTTGACATGTAGGCCTAATCGATTCAAACACAGCACTTGACGAATAATCTTTGACTTGACGTCAACGGTGCCCTCGAACGTACGTGCTTTTGGTAAGTAAGCAGAACGAAAAACAAATGCAATGTAAATTACGCTCTCTTCTAACAACTTTCACTAGACTGCTTCCGAATCGTAGTGGGCCTTATTCCTTTATTCAGTTCGACTTTGTACATTGATTAGACTAGAAAGTTCTGATCAGTCGTTATCTTTCGCGAAGCCGCAGTTTTTTCTTTTAAATGTTCAAGCGCCAGTCCCAGGTGTTAGCAAGAGTCGCAAATACGTTATATAGTCCAGCCAGTGTGTAGATTCTTCAGTACAGTAACATCTCAATACTCGGTACACCACCAAATTTGTGCTGCACAAGACAGAGATTGCAACTTTCTTTTGACAGAAATTGCTAATTGTTTGGACCCAAATTAGTTTTATACCAAAAAGTGTCACACAGCACGCGTCAAAACTCCGTTAGTTTTCAAACTGCGCCTAATTTAAGTGATAAAATATTTTGAAAAGAATGATGAAATATTCTAATTTTGTTTGCCTTGAAAGACTCAAAGAATTTGTGGCTTGATATCACCAAGATCATGACTTAACTCGGGCTTGGAAAAGCTTCAGCAAAACTGGGCTCGAATGGCTTGTGATTCAAACACAAACAGCAGTATGCGATGATCAGCATGCACATGGGCGCTGTCCTCGATTAGACAATTAACAAGGACAAAATCCCGATCTAGGACGTGGCGTACAATACATAATGTAGCGGACCGCAAGGCGTAAGGAATGCAGTTTTCATCTAAGCAACATTTGGGCTCCTTCTGTTGATGGCGGTGTTTTGTAGTAATCAACGTGCGTGGCGACCAATCAGTGCTTGTGCATACAATGTAGTCGCCCGCATTCGCCATCAGGAAAAGCCAGTGCATATAAGTCGAATACACTTGTACAGGCTGAACGCCTCAGAACACGACACTGATTTATTGTTTGAGAATAAATAGCTTTCGAATACAAAATTTGACAAAAAGAGTTATCGACAAGGTAGGCTACTAGAGTGGCACTCGATTGTTAACACAGTTTTCAGGATTTGTGGAAACGGCAAATCATGAGGATAGTTGATTTTCACTACAATTATTCAAACCCAACCACAACACTTGTTCAAAGCATCTTTTGAACCCATTTCAATAAAGAGTAGTGTGAAAAAAACATTCCCCTCCAAAGTGATGACGGTAATAGCTATAACCAAAACATTTTCATTGTGTCGATACTGTGTTCCTAATATATTTTTGTAGTAAACCTTGTCGGCCTTATTATTTTTCGTGCTCCAGTTCTGATCCTCGAAAGAGGTCAAGCTGAAGGAATTTTGATTGGTTCTCCAAAACGGGATGAAAACCATGAAAGTCAGAGTTCTTTTTCAATGATAATTAATTAACATTATAGTGAAGTGAAACTTAACTAAACAANAGAAACGCACCTTTTCCAGAGGTACCGCAGATGAATAGAATCAACAAGAGTACTTCCAATTTTCAAGAAAGCTGAGACTGTTTAAAAATATATTCAAAAAAGTTATTTGCTTGTGCCAAGAGTCGCCGTTGACAGTTTTCCTTGGTACAATCTGGCTTAGGTTTCGTGACTACTGATTCAGGGCTAGGTAGTGTAGCCTATCCTTGACTGAGAAAAAAAACAGCATGTCGCGAAAGTCGTAATACGAAGCGACAAACAACAGCACACTCCCCACAATTCCTGACCTCGGACGCGTTTCGTTTTCAAAAGACACATTTTCCAGTATACAAATGTAATCTTTAAACAAAGGCATTCACGTTAACTACAACATGATGAATGTAGAAAACAGGCCCGTAACCAGGGGTGCTGCCCCCTGCAAAAGTCTTCGTCCCCCTTGGAAAAATTTGTTGGATGTGTTTAAAACTATGGGACATAGTTTAAAAAATTTGGCCCCTCTCAGATAACTCTTCGCCCCACCTGGTGTCCCAAGCTGGTTACGGGCCTGGTGCAAACAATGCCAATGCTCGTGGAATACAATGCAGCGGGGTGAACCCGAAAATAGAATTATGAAGACACTTGTATCTTACATTATGCTTGTATAAGTAAACGACGATCGCACAAAAAAGCTGCGGGAGACAAATGCAACATAATAAACCATTCTCGTCTGCGCCAACGCCAGTATCCGAAACAATCTAAAAACGCTTCTAGGATTTCTTGTCGGTATGTGCAAATTTTACTGCAAATACATCCAGACAAAAAGCGGCATGAAAAACGTTTTAGTTGACTGCGTCGTCAAGAGAGCAAAGGATCCAGGTAAGAAAAGTACGATTATGGATGCTCTGTTTTCTTTATGAAAGGTTGCCTTTGTAACTTGAAAATGAAACCCTACAGAAAAATGAAAAACATAACGGTTGAATACAAGCGCATGCAGACCAGGTGCGTCAGCGTAAATCAAACAGAAGTTAAAATGAGCTAAAAAACTACACCTCAAATAAAATACTTGAACAAGGCACGGGGTTAAAAAAGCTCGTACAGTTCGAAGTGACAATTTTATAAAACATACAAAGTGCCCGAGCACACCAAAATAAAGTTCACGAACTGCATGCTGCCGCAAGAAATCTCACAGTAATTCGGTATTTGGACTGCGCGAAGAGTGTGAAAAGATACGGAGCAAAAAGTGCTTTTAACCGCAAGCACGTACGACAAAGACTGCCAGAAGCAACAACGACACTTTTAGGAATCAAATCAAGTCGCAATTCTGAGCTAACCTCTGCACCATCCAGATCCTCACTGACAAATAAAAAATCCTTTTCTTGACATGAAAGGTCATGTGACTCTTTCTTCTTGAAACAACGAATTATAAATCGGTTGCGAAACGTTCGTGGGAAGTACACGTTTCTCAGAGAAACCGNCCTTTTTCTTAGAGAAACGATTTCCGATGTTTTGGGTGGTAGCAGGTACAGATAAGTGATAAAGTACGGTCTCACAGCACTACACACGCTCTCGAGTTAGCTTCATTTCCAGACTTCTTTTTCTTCGAAGGTTTTTCATTGTTTGAGCTCGTAGTACTAGCAGCTTCATCTTTGGAAGCATTTGGGTCCGGGGTTTCCGGGAGTGTATCTGTCGGGTTTCGCCCTTGGCGGCCCGGCCCGTCAGTCTGTTGAGATGGTCTGAGGAAGATACATATCAAAACACATTTATTCTGGGGCTTCCCGAGAAAGAAGCAGACACAAACGTACATTCATTTTGCATCAGACTATGCTGAAACCAACGATCGAAAGATATTGGCAGATTTTAGTTGAAACTTGATGTTGCGTTAACCTGTTGGTCCAGTAATGTGCAGTGTTCGTTTTTGTGATTCATTGGTTTTGCAAATACCTTAAATGCGGCCTAAACTTTTAACAGGGTACCGACCGAAAAACCTGTTATCGTTAGTTCAAGTAAAACTCTGAAAAAAAGTACTTACTGATTATGCTGCGACACCGGCAAGCATTGTCGAAGGAAGCCGATCCAACCCATAGCTTTTATATAATCACTCGATCTTCGAACTTACATGTAAGAGCTTTTTACCTCTATGGATAAGGCATGAAATCGAAACCAAACGACAAATTAATCATCTAAAAGAGTTCCTGGGGCAAAAACGCATTTCCCAGTTTCCGCCCTTCAACTTTACAGCTCGTGTTGCAATAGTAAAAAGAATGGCTTCCGTAACCAGCAACGTGCAGTGACACTGTTTCTTCTGGGTGAGTTCGAAACGTCAAAAAGCGGTCTTGAAAAAAGAGGTTATTCAAACACTGCGCCCTTACCCGGGTGACGATTTGACCGCAGATTCAGGCGGGCAGACGGCATACAGAGGTAGAGCCTCGGCTTCATCGCTCTGCAAGAAGTTTCTTATCAATGCGATGGAAAAGCTTACGTTTCAACAGGCTGACGATGGTGCTTAAGCAGACAGGCTACCGAACGGCGGACGATTTTCTACTAGGCATGTTTAAATTGAGATCATGTTCACAGGGGCATAGCACATTGCAGCTGATGCACCACTTGAAGTTAGTCCACAAAGAGTATACAGAGCAAACTGCGGATTTTCATTACGTTGGCTTAAAAGTAAGTCTGCATCATAAAGAGGAATCATAAAATGCAATTAGACTTTTTCAATGAATGCCTAAGCACACAAAATAAAAAGTATCCGAAATGTATAACGGTTTATAGGAGCCTAAAACGCAGGCGCAACATCATTGGTAGAAGAATCTTCTGAACGTTCGCCGCCAACCGCATTTCAGAAACGCTGGGGCGAGGTCTCATCAATGTTTGCTCCCCTTTGCAGAGCAATCGCGTAAACAGCAAGTGGCCATTAAACTCAAACTCGTAGCGAGGACCAACATGCTGCGTCAATGCGCGGTACAACGGAAACAACAAGAGAGGCACGTGTAAAGACATTTCCGGTAAAAAAATCACCGAAACTAATTCTCGTGAGCAGAAAGTAAAACTCGAATCCACAGGAAGTTGATGAATTCTGTGCAAATACGTAATGACCTACACATCTTAGCGCACAAGTGCAACAGGTCCCAATAAAAAGTACTCCAATCAGTTCATCAAAAAAGACCGCGGCTGTATGCCTATGTCAACTTACAGAAGAGGAACTACTACTTGGAGGCTGGTCGTAGGTGGCGTCCATTTTCGTTGCAAGTCCAGCTTTTATCGGTGCGGAGGAGGTAGGATCGGGACGGGGAGGAACTAGGCGAACAGAAGCGTACAAGTGCGTATCTAGGGAAAAAAAAATTAACTACTGTAGCAACTCAAGTGAAAGGCCTGGTAGAATTTCCGAGAATATTTGACTGTGTGAGGCTGTTTTCTTTTCGCTGAGACATTTCGGTCATTTGTAACATAAGTATTGAAACTCGCCGTAGCAATATTCATTAGTCTATATTTCTGACCTATCTTTTTCGGTCATTTAAAAAAAATTTCGTTTTATGACCGAAAAATGACCTAGGTGTGAACATAAAGCTTTCCGAATGAAACAGTTTTTCTCAAGAACTATAGAGTTTCATTACATGCCAAATATTTTTTTTGTTTCATTAGGGAAAAACGGCTTGAAACGCACTGTTTTCCTGATTTCTACTCATGTGTACCTCTGCACTAAACTGATTTCTAACTGCAGTACCCTTGTTCTTCCATTAGCACTAAAGTTGCCTATGACACCACAGTTTAGGGTGATTAAAAGCAGTTTTTTTTAAGGAAAATGTTAGGAACCCGGTTTGGATCTGTAGGGACCCGATTTCTCTGATTCTAGGGACCCGATTTGAAATTCTAGGGACCCGAATCCGGTCCCTAAAACGCCTTAAAAAATCTGTTAAAAGTATACCATACAGTCGATACCATTGCAGTTAGTATTAAAAATGCTCTCAGAAGCTTCAAAACTAAAATTTGATTTGCTAAAATAAAAGTAAGCCATTCAATGTGCGGTCCTCACGAATAAAGTGACATAATTTTTGGCCCAGTAAGAGCATTTCAGTTGGCACAGCTGCTTTGCACCTTTGTACCACAAGCTCCCTATTTTATGCTCATGTCGCTTTTACACGCATCGAGTCAACCTTCAGTAACCCGCACAAAGAAATTCTTATCCCGCGTCCGCCCGCCGCGCGGGTTGACCTGCCCCGTGCAGGACAGCAGAGAAAGGTAGTACCACGCGGATAAGGTGAACATTCACGGCTGCAGAAAAAATAGACACAAATTTTACTGATTTAAGTTCTTTTAATCCGTTGTTAATTAAGTGAAGACTACAGCTTGGTTCAAACTTTTGCTTCAGAACAAACCAATCATACCGTCATTTCCATGAGACTCGTCCTGAAAGCGTAAGCTTTTCCGCGCAGGACGGTTGACGGTGTTCTCTTGGTTTGGCTTGTCAGGGAGTCTCGTTCTTGGTGGTTTTTCTGGTGGTGCTCGACGGGGCATGGAGCTTGGCGCTTTGGCAAAATCTGGGCGCAGGGTAACATCGAATAAGTTTGCAAGCCATGTATTACACCGGTAACACAATAGACGCCAAATAGGATCCTCTATGGTTGCGAAAGCTGTTGTAAAGCACGTATGCAAAACAGAGATGAAAACAGCAAGGTGAAGACAGCATCATCAGTAACTATTGGTCGTGTATGAGTAGTAACGGAAACAATGATTCAGCTCTTGCTTTCGAAAGCATTTATGGAATCTCAAGCGAAGAGTAAATTACATAATCTCAAAATATACTTCTTTTAGTATTATGTTGAACTCGAAATATACAAGCTTAGGTACGGTGCTGAAGACAGCAAACGCGTTTTGACATGTTACAAAACTTCTCTACCGTCTGTTTGCAGTCTGCTGAAAACGTTGAGAAACGTCTCTTTTTGACCTCACATGGGAATAGGGCATCAAGAATATAGATTAAGTGCGTTTGTAAATGATTGAAAGAAGTGGTTTTTCGTTTGTTGATTAAAAAATACTCGAATACTTTTAAAGTGAAATTCTTCTGGAATTTGAAAAATCAGTAAACCGAAAGGTCACGCAGCAGTAAAAAAGTATTGGGTTTAAAGACCGTGAACGATGAACTGAACCATAACAAATATGCAGATAAACCCCAATTCAACTTCATCGGTCATTCACCCGTTGGTCATATAACAACAAAAAAAAATTACGAGTAGTGTGCTTCATTTGCAGTTCGCACTGCCTTTAACATGTATTCGCTTCCGCGCAATGAGGAAAGCGTGGAAACCAACAGATTAAAAATATTTCTGATCCCGGAACTCTATGGTAACATCTCTTATAAGTTAATTTACTTTTCTGGAATTTAAAGAATTAATTTACACGAGGAAATCTCGTTATTTCTGTGACGTTCTCTGAAAAACAAAAAAGGGCTGATATTTCGTTGCGCAATCTCGAAGTGCACGACTCGAGCATTTCCAGGAAAATCATGAACGCCTTGAAAATTATGCGTTTAAGGAAAACTACAGAATAAGATAGGTTACTCAATTTACGAGTTTTTGTTCATGCAGTTGCATTTGCTGATTCGTTTTTTGTGAAGACGGTTATGACGCTACACTTTTCTGTAGCATTCCAGATGAAGTTGTAAAAAAATGAGGAATGACGATCATTTCCTGTATTTCTTTCGCTGACTCTACTTCGAATTTCAAGCTGTGTGGGCGGAATAAGTTTTGGGCGTGAAATCTGGAGGTGGCCAGCCTCCTAAATTGTAGACATTCAGTTTGCTTTCATTCTTACCTGACGATCTGCGAGTTAAATGAATAAAGCACCATTGCGATGAGACATATCTCCTATTCAAGGTAACTTTCTTATTCAGGCGAAAGCAAACCAGCACCTCACTGCACACAACGTACCTTCTTCAGCTTCAGACGAACTGCTCGACGAAGAGTTCGAACTACTGTCCTTGGCTTGTTTATCGTTTCCCGACTGCTCCACTGTCTGCATTTGCTGCCTGTCGGATCAAGATCGTGATGTGGAACAAAGTCAGGAATAGAAAAAAAAGCGCGAAGTCGCTCCGATGCTTTTTCACGACAGGATAAGCAAAGATACAGTGGGAGATAAATCTTTGCGCAGCAAGTCTTTCTTACTGCAAGCGACAACGAAAAAAAACGATTCGGGTCGAAGTGTGAATGAACAACACGAGAAAACGCAGCTGCAGCTGGGAGCATGAGAAAATCGATTCCAAGTTTTGGTCAACAACGTTGGAAGAGGTGCTTTCGCAAAATGGTGGCACTGTATCAACCTAAGTTTGACGAACGTCATCTCGGTTTACGCATGAGACGGTTTACGCATGACGATACGAAGTACAGGAACACTGATTTTCTACAACGCGACGTGATGTACACTTTCCTTCCGAAAACAAACATCCTAAGAAAAAACTGACTGCTTTAGATCAATCGACCCTATATTGTGCAGAAAGACATAACGCAATGTCACAGTAGGATGAGATTCGAGTCTTTAGCCTTGGTCATAAATCGACGAGTTTCTCACTGCCACAGGGCAAGCAGGTAGGTGATAATTCCGGCAAGAACAACCAAACCACTTGGCACTTGCTCGTTCTTTTCTTTGCATAGGTGATAGCCAGCGAAACAGAAACGTGTAATCCATCTGCAACCCACCCTTGCCTGTGCTCATCGTTTCAGCAAAACTGAATATGCAAAAAGCTCGGAAGGAAAAGACTAAAACAGCGCACAGAGCGATAAACTGAAAAACGCATGACGCAGCGTTGCTCAACTGCCACGTGTTCAACGTATATGTCTATGTCAGGTCAGGTCTACCTATGTCAGGTCTATGTCAGGTAAGCAACGTATATGTCAGGAATACTGTATCTGTCTTGGTTTTTACCTGTAATGACCGGCGTAGTCGGTGTCGCTTTTGTTAGACCGGGGCGTGACAGCGTCTGAAGAAAAAAAAACGTGCGCGGTAATAAACGACAGCTTCGTCAACAAAGCGCCCACTCTGCTGCAGATTCAGCCAATTAAAGTACGCAAGCGGTGAAAGAAACTGCTCTATTGTTGTGTTGTCTTACGGAAAAAATAACTTTTTTTGTGAAGAAACATAATTACAGCGGTTGAAAGTACCTGGCACATTTCTGTCTTGCGTTTCTCCAAGCAGGTTTTTTTGGTCTCTGCAAACCAGAAATACAAATTATGAAATCGTTCGGACACTACAAATACAAAACTTAGTATGTAGAACATAATTAAACAAAGAGGGTAACAAAAACAAACACATTTAAAAATAACGAAACTACACCTGAAAAGTAATGACTCATTTTAAGACTCAAGCAAAATTGTCAAAATATTGTCTGTCAACTTCAGTCAAATTGACTTCAAGAATAGTGCTCTGAGTAAACGTTGTCTGTCAACTTGAGTCAAAGTAACTCAAATAGTATTCAGTGTTATGATTCAAATGAAATAGACAAAATGTCGTAGGTCAACATGCGTCGAAGTAACTCAAGCAGCAATCAACAGCCACGTTTATATTGGCTTGTGAAAGCGGAAAAGAATCCAATCGGTAGAATGTCAGTAGCAGAATCCGGGTGATATCCAGTCTTCAACTATATTCTCAATCTAAATTTTGGAGGCGTGAAAATAAAAGCGCTCGCTGGTGGCGTGAAAATGGTTGTTAGTGTAGAGCAGGGTCTCCAAACTACGGCCCACGAGTCAAATCCGGCCCGTGAAACCATTTCATCCGGCCGCAAAGAGTTTGTCAATAATGAAAAAATATTATATTCACGAAGCATTTTTGAGTTGGTGCTGTAGAATGCAACATATCACGAAACAATCACATTACGTAAGATGTCCGGCCCTCGAGCTATTGTGCAATAGCTTATGTGGCCCTCTGGCAAAAAAGTTTGGAGACCTCTGGTATAGAGAGATAATAAGAGAGGAATGGACGTTTTAAGCTTTGCAAAAATGGTCGAGGAAGCTATTTGTTTGCGGTCCTTTCACTTCAATTATCAGTGAAAAAAACAGGTAAAATCCATCTTCCTAATGAATATAGCAGCAGATAAGAATTCAAAAAGAAACGAAATAAAAGCAAAACCAAATTACCTTGAATTAAGTACATCATCCAAAATAGAAATACATGAATGCCGTATCTCAAGTTTCAAACTGTCGCAAAAACACCCACATGCGTACGCGCGGCGCAAACTTGGTGAGTAATCAGCGTTATGCAGATGAGGATGAAACGAGCATTGAGCTTTGAATTAAAAAGAACTAGTTTTTTGGTGCGTCTTGCGGGTCGGGAGGTGGTGACAAAGAGGGAGTTGTTTAGAGAAGGTCTCAGTTCAACACTAACATACACGGGAGTGAGAGTGCGAACGTCGAGAGATAGAAATCAACGTTAAACAATATTTACTCATCGGCACCGGATTGTCATGGCCAAGATTTTTACTTTGACGGAACTTAGAGCACATTTCGAAACTTTAACTTGAAGAAACAAAAATCTGGTAGTTCGTGGGAATATTTACTCTATATTTTTGGGCAAAGACACATACGCGCTTTACAGCAATTCAGCAAAAAAGCGCTATATGGTCAAGGAAGCACGTTGGTTGAGTTTCAACTGTCGCAACTCGTTCTTACGTTGGATGTTCATCAGCTTCCTCTCTACCCTCTCCGACCGATGTCAGCTGCACGTGAAACTTGCTATTCTGTCGCAGCACGTCCGAAATGAGAGGAACATCTTTCAAAAACATTAAGTCAGGTGAATTTACTCGTTTATTGCGCAGGATGGTCGAACTCAGTGCAGGCAAAGACATTCGAAAACTTTTCTCTAGGTTCTCCAAACTTGAAACTTTGTCACAGGTTTCAACACGTGTTTTCAAAATCAAGCAACTAATTTCGGTTTGCAGTAACAAGCACTTAAAACGGTGGATAAAGCTTTTCGTTCCCAGGTGGCAAACAAAGAAAGCTTTAAAGACTGCTACAGATCACGCACATGCGACACGACGAGAGCAACTTTCTGATGGAGAAAATCAGTTTTTCTTCAAGTGACCTTGTTATTACGACTAAGCGCGTCATGCTCTTCATCTTCATGTTGCTCCCCTGCGGGCAAGCTACAGGCAAATACTGCGTGCAGCAGTTGGAAAGCAANAAGCACTCACAAAAGAATGAGCAAAAGATAGAAATTTACACACGCACCAGGATCTCCTTTCTTCAAAGAACTCGCAGGTGCTCTAGGATACCTGGAAAAAATGCAGGACTTGGCTGCAAAGGCTACGAAAAACATTTAAGTCAAAAAAGTTGGATCTCTTACTGTATGTGTTTTAGGGATAAAACGAAAAAATGGTTAGATTTTGTTTCTTTTCTCTGCTTTTTCTACACGTGTTTGTGTACTGGTTAAAAATAAGTCTTTTACTTGTTTCCTTCTGAAGCGTATGCCTTGAAAAACATTTTCGTCCACTGAGCGCTGTCTGTTGAACTTTTATGTCAAACAAAACGAATTCAATTCAATCTTTCGTTTTGTATGAATCTCATGCATGATGAAAACCATTGAAAAAACGCGAACGTTGCACAAGCATAAGGAAACAATACGTTTACGACAACGAATTCACTTCGAAAGGCTTGGTTTGAAATCGTCTACTGATTTAGTCCAGTGGCTCTCAATCGTTTTTGGCCCATGAACCAACTTTTAAAAAAATATCCGATGGACCACTTTTCTATGCTGACATCTCATGAACAACTAATCTAAACTGTACTGCACATAAGCCAGTGAACGTTTTATCAAGGATTTATGCAAATATCTATGGACCACTTCCAGTTTCAGTGCCAAGAATTCGAGACCACACTGAGAGTCACTGATTAGTCTGAGCAGCTGCGTGGTCTATTCCTTTCAACCTAACTGCTGATTTTAAAATAGATTCAAGTATATGTAAGGCTGTCGACACAAACTGACACAAATCAATGCATAAGTATTTTAAGCAGTACAATGATGATGTGAGGAACTGCACAGTGAATATGTAATGTGATACACTCATATTTGAATATTTGCTGTGAGCAACGCATTTTTTTCTTCCAATATCTACACTAAAAAATTGCAGCAAAATGTTTCAGTTTGCACGCAGCTCAAACTGACTCGATTTCAAGAAAATTGAAAATAATGCCACGGTGGGATCCAGGCAAGTGTGCAGCGGAATCGCAACTGTGTTGACAACGTCTCTGAAGCAAGTGAAGGCATCCGGTTATAATTTTGAAACCAACCAATGTGAAATGCTCATGTTGGCGCCGCACGTCACATGACCTTCAATGCTGTGTGATTTCTGGCGGGAAAAGTGGGATCACAACGTGTCGTGAACAGAATATAACTTGTGCAAAAACCCACTTGTCGATGTGGCGCGAAGAGTCTGGTTCGCAATTTAAGGGCATTACTTAAACTGACCTTAAAGATTGGTTAGCGTCCTCTTCGTCAGAACTATCAGACGAGCTCGATCGCAGACCTTCTCGTCGCGATCCCTGAGAAGAGGAGAAAAGCGAGAACTTTAACGCAGATGTTAATTATTGCAACATGGCGGTCGTATCTATGCGAGCTGCAACCTAAAGTGAGAGCGGTCGGAAAAGCATCAAAACCGAATGAAGTGAAAATAAATAAAAAATCATGAATAAAGTTGAATAAACAAGCCTCGCACTTTGAAAGGAAACAAAGAATGTTATCATCTCAGTGACTGCACTTCCCAAACCCTGATTTTTTCAAAAATCGCAAGCAAATCTCAACCACACCCTAGGTTTAACAGGTTAAGCCACACTTAAAAAGAGAAACACTTTGCGAAAGCTTTTCATCTAGATCTATTACGTTTTGAACTTCAGAAGTATTTGAATGCATCAAGCAGATGAATTCTAACAAAAATTTTCATATATCTAACGCTCCGTTGGACGCTTACGGCAGCAATCGCCGGTGCAAAAGTAAAACAGAACTGAATTTGTGCAAACAACATCTCATTCAACCAAAATTACACGAACCAGTAATGCTTTTAGTTGCAATGGCGCTTGCAACTCAGACAAATCATTTTGTGTCGAAAAAATTTGCAGGAATTAATTCTGCGTAGTTGAAATTAAACGCCACAACAATTTTACTTGTTTTGAAGAGTTTTTTCAGTCGAAGACCTATGCGGATTCATAAACGAAATGCTGAAAACTCTGATTAAATTAACTTCTTAAAAATCTTTCTCAGCTCACTTAAAAACCTAATGTTTAAAATTGTTTTAACTCTGCAAATGTAGTGCCTAAGCATGTCTTACGTAGCGTTTACAAGTGCAACCACTGATCTTCAAGCAAATTAAGCTCTGAGGAGTGATTAGGGCTCCAAATAAAGCTTTACTACACTTCACTTACCTTTTTCCGCCACACTGCTCCAAATAAATCAAAAAAAAGTTTGCTCCTGCAACTATTCAAATACCGTATTTATTCGATTGTTAGCCGCCCTTGAAAGTAAGCCGCACTTGAACATAGGTCACCTAAGCCTCTGAGATACTTTCGCGTACTAGCACGTTTTGCGTTTGTTCGTAACCCTGGTAGTGATGTTTCACCACTACAACTGCCTTCTGTTCATCATACTTCCTCCGGTGATGGATGTGCACGTGATGCTGAAGAGATTAGAATGTGAAAAAAGAGTTTGGTCGAAAAAATGTAGCCAAGATTTGAGCGTCATCTATACCGTTCTTTTTGCTACTCATGTTGTTATTTCGTAGCGTTTGCCACCAGGTTTCAAATCAAGCAGATAAATTAGTTCTTCTGGCGATTTTTTTATTAGCCGACGTTTCGTCCACCAAATTGGGCTTCCTCAGGGCAATGTTTTCCAACCACGTATGACATGCAACTTACTAATAGCAAGAAACAATGAGCAGTATGATGTATAAAGACAAAAAACGCAAAACTGACCATCACGTTATAGGAATGGCCGACAGCATGTCACAGAAAAATCGTAGAAGTGTAAAATGAAAACCGCTGGGAGATGATGAAGTATAACAACACAATAAATAGCGTAAAACCTACATAAAAATGCACAAAGGTGGTTAAATAGCGTAAAGATATGGGATAAAATAGAGAACAGATAAAGTGTAAAACTTGCGTGGTGACTGGTGAGAGTTGGCAAATTTACAGTCACAAAGGCGGTCAAAAAGGAAGGCAAACTCAAGGAGGTTCGGTAACGGATAAGCTTCGTTCATGTTTTGAAACCTTGTAACAGATGGCCAGGAAGTTTGCGCTTTTATCGTTCACAGTGTTTGTTTTTAAACTAAATTAAAATACAAATATTCTAAAAGATGCGTATATGACATTGCCCTGAGGAAGCCCACCTGAAGGTGGGCGAAACGTCGGCTAATTAAAAAAAATCGTCAGAAGAACTAAGTTATCTGCTTGTCATCTATACCTTTCGATATGGCAAAGAAAGAAAAAATATGAGCCGCGTTTGATTATAAGCCGCACAAAATGATGAAAAAAAAACTTTATAAGCCGGCTTACAATCGAATAAATACGGTAACAAATTCTGACTCAGTGATCGTTCATAAACACAAATGCAACGCATTGCAACATGTACCAACACAAACTACAAACAGGAAAATTAAAACACGTGTATCGTACCGGACGGCTTAACATGGACGTATCAGTCAGTGTTGACAACCCTCTTGCCACATGTTGAATCGGACGCAGGTCATCATCCGCGTAGTCCCGTCTGCCGCGTTTGTAGTTGTTTGCCTTTGGCCGTGGTTTCCTGTAGCTTGGCAATCTGCGGAATCCGCGGACAATAAAGCTTATACTTTAGTAGGCAACGAGCTGATTCAGGAAATTATTCATCTAAAGATGTCACGCAGAGACATTTTTCACAGCGAAAAAATATTTTCGTAAATGGCGTTTTGATGATCAGTTGAGAAAAATACATGCAAAACAAAAACAGTCTTTTATTTAGTTCCGCGACAGCTCCGGAACAACAAACGCAGCACAGAACACGCTCAGCCACACATTACGCGTTTTCATCACAGAGTTTGGACGGATATTATGGCTCCAAAAGAACAAGTATGACTTTTCCTTGCACAACAGTACATTCACTGCGAAACGAGACGTTTTCGAGGCACAGATAGCATTTGCCGGTTACGAAAAACCTAAATACGTCTCCGCAAAACCGGTGTTGTACCGTGTTGATAAGGTTTTACAACAGCGATGTACATCGCAGCATCAGTCTACACAGCAGTATGACAACTACGTAAAAACTAGCTGCATGAAGCTTTAAGGGTATCTCTTAGCCATTATAATATTTTCTTAGAACAACTACAATAGACTGCTTTAAAATGGCAGGGCAGTTTGGGTTGGTGGGGACATATGGATAAAAAAAAATGATGGGCTAGTTCTTGAAAGTATAAAATTTTGGCTTGTATCTTGGTTTGGATGTGCTTGACCGGAGATTGTGTCATGCTGATTAACCCCTACCAAGAAGTTCTCTTTTACCCTATAACTTTGTTTTTGCTTAACACCAGGTTTAAGGAACATGTACGGCATCCACACATAGATGAGCAGAAGCCACCAACGGAAAAATGAAAGTCTACACTGAGACAAATCTCTTTTACAGGGCCTTTTTCACAATAGTCCATTTTATGCTTAAAAGTGGTATCTGCGAAATCTAGTTATCGTAGTATTGTCCTCTATCCATAAACAGCAAGGCCAGTTATGGCCCAAGCGCACCTTGCTGGGTAAACCTCCAATGCAGAGCCATCCCTTTGCTCAATTGCGGTTGATCGTCTTCGAATGGGCGGTGGTACTCCGCTGGAATAAAAACACAGTTACTGAAAATAACTTTACTGAACATCAGGCCCGTAACCAGGGGGGCGCAGGGAAGGCGAAGCCCCCCTTAGAAATTTTTTCGCCCCCCTCTGGAAAAATGTTTTAGGTAGTTTAAAAACATTGGACATATTTCAAAAAATTTGGGCCCCTTTTGGAAAACTCTTCGCCCCTCCTGGAGTCCCAAACTGGTTACGGGCCTGCTGAACATTCGAAACTTTGCCATCTTTTACGCGCAACAAAATGTGCGGACAAGTTTTGTTCAGACAAACATCCTGGAAGACACTACGCGACAAAACGATTTTCTTACAAAATTTGAATGAACGTTGTGCATGTTCTTTCGAAGGTACTGGCCGAGCTTGAAACAAACCTACAAGAAAATGAACTACATGCGCGGCTGGTTACGCGGTACACAAGCAGTGCCTGCGCTTGTGATAACAGGCTGATTTGTTACCAGTGTTGCGTTGGGTCAGGGCGCAATACTTTTTCTGCGAAACAGCTTTCGTTGTAAACAGAATAAAGTGAGAGGCTAGACTCCTCTTGCCAGAGCCGAAAATGC
>JGI24021J15306_10004189_pt1 | contig 16649 bp, 11 predicted proteins | sample Ectturendosymbi1_FD_15306 | JGI IMG/M metagenome (IMG submission 15306) | reverse complement strand
CATTCCGGGTGGGTGCCGGTGTGTGGGATGAAAATGCGGAGTCTTGTAGGGCTGTACGCCCACTCTGCATTCCATTGGTGACCCGCCCAGTGCGCCGCACGTATCTTGTTGTTGTCAGATGAACTCAGTGGCGGGTTAAGGGGGATGCTGACTGGGCTACAGCCAGGGGCCCCCAACATTTAGGGGGACCCCAATCTCTAAGTCGGAAAAAAGTGTAATATATGAACAATACACAATACGCTGTAAAAGATACCATCGCCAATTAGAACGAATAAGTAGGCGCTCTGTGCTCACTCAATGAAATTGCTTCGTTGACATAAAAGTAGTTGATTCTTTGGCGTGTGGTCTGGCCGACACTCATTAACAAGTTAGTGCTCCAAGGTCTAAAAATGTAGGTATTCCATCCGCTTGTCTTATTTTGGTTTCCGTTGCGCATGCGGTATCCACGTCATTTGAACATCGGTCCTGCAGACAGACTGCCGAAGTTCATCGGTCCTGCAGACAGACTCCCGAAAGTACACAACACCCCGAAGGATATTGTGAACTTGTTAAGTTGTGTCAAGTCTCTCAACAACGGTGAAAGAAATTAGATTCTAGCTTAGGATAATGTGTTATAAAGCAGGAATGGCAGCGTTGATATATACGCCACGTGTATGTCCTCGTGTACTTTCATGTATTTGTGTGTTCTTTGTTACTGCGATGCATCTTTGAATAGCGCGTTGCATGTGGGAGCGAAGACCTTACACAATACACAATGTCAACTGGTACTTTCAATACCAATTCTGGTACTGTTTACTTCCAAGATGCAAGTTTGGACATTTTGGTACATACGCTACTACTTTTATGTGAATCGCCATTATTTGGTACAATTCTTGATAATTGACTTGAAACAGAATAAACGCAAAAAAGTAGAAAGGTCGGCAGATATCGAGTTACTTAAAACGTCAATTGATAACAAGAATTGAGCCGCATCAAGCACGTCGTACTTCTGTTTACATTTCGTTCAAGTAACTCTAAGCATGCTCACGCTAAACTCAATGACTCATTCGATATTCGACTTTAGCAAGTCGTGAGATGTGCTTTCAGTTCAGAAATCTGTTGAGTGCCATTTTATATTTTGACTTCAGTAGAAAAATAAAAACAATTCAGTAGTGTTATTCCTCATGAATAAACGTAAAACCATACGTAATAAGTGGAAGTGAGTTTCACAACAGTTATTGATAAGTGAGTGGATGCTCTTGTTCTTATTAATAGTCTTACTGATTTACAGGGATGGATTTAGGGGGCGCGGGGCCCTAGGCCATCTTAGTTTTTGGGGCCCAACGCAGGTGCGATCTGTTTGGTAGTTTGTCTGAAAAGCGTGAAAGTATGCCCCTCTTATTTGTAGTGCTACCCTCAAAAATTTATCTTTTGTGGTGCCGACGTTGGTTTTTCGATTGCCCTACATCTTTGACAGAAATTAAAGCCTTTTCTACATTCATCTCAAGAACAAATGGCAATGCGATCTTTTCTTGCAATTTATAGCTCTTTTGTGTAATTCAGATAGCCTCTTCATTACATTTCCTTGATTTCTAGCGTTTTTTGTAGGTTTATTTTTCGGATATATATCTGCATTTTCATGCGGGACCAGAACCGTCGCCAGAAAGTTTTCAATAAGGGGGCTTGACATTACAAAATTAACCAAAACTCCACTGATTAATAGTGTTTCAATTTGGGGGGTTGGAGCTTTGTTTGGGGAGGATAAGCCCACCAAATCCCCCCGTGACGACGGGACTGTGCGGGACCACATGTTGCCGCCCTCGAAAATGTCGTCTAGATGTCGATCTGATTAGCTGTCTGTACGTAAACTCCTTTGTTATAGTAACCCCATATTTTATGGACCAAATAAGCACAATCCATTTAGTAGACACAGGTTTATTTATACTCTTTTTAAGTTGTCATTTTCCAAGCAATAAAAAATATTGTGTTTTAATCTTCTATATGCTACAGGCTGATGGTATACAGCATAAAGACAAGTTTTTCGAAGCAAAGTATTGTCGCAAAAGCCTTAGCTAACCTTATGAATTAAGCATAATGTATACACGTTTTTCCATGTAAAACTCACGTGAAACTGTTCTAGCTGATTCAACTGAGATAGAGAGCTTCAACAAGCAATCTCTGTTTGCCGGCAATCTAGTTGGTAACAAACAAACGCAGCATCCAATACTGATAATATCGCTTTTTATCGGAGTTCTTCAGTGTCTGGCGATCTTGCGTTGTTGCGAGTTTTTTGTCAGTGCAAGATTGAACATCAAGCATGTACTATTCTTTCTTTTTCAATCTTTTCTTGTAACCACAGGCGTAGTCAGGAGGGCCATGCCCCTTCGAAATATTTAGAATATGTCGTTATTTTGTGCTTTGGCAGGCAGTGTCTTAAACAAATTGCTGATGCTTGCAATCAAATTATTTGCACCCAAAAAAAGTATTGGGCTGATTACGTTTCTGCTTATAACCACTTTCATACAGAAGGCCTGCATCTCTCTCACGCCCAGCCATTTACTTCAGTATAAAGTCTTTCACACAGCACTTTTTTACTTGAAGTTCAATCTTCCGCTGACGAAAAGCTCGCAACAACGCAAGACCGTCAGACACTGGAGAACTCCGATGAAAAGCAGTATTGTCATTCTTACATTGCGTAACTAACAATATTATTGTGTTATTACAGTACTGATAAAATCCAAATAAACCATTGCATTTCCGCTCGTTTCAAACTAAATTGTGAAGTTATGCCTCTGCACAGTATCGCCAATTTTGAGTTAATAAGTCGTCATAGGAAGGAGTTGCCTGTGGCCCCAAAAAAAGCGGGGTGCTAGGCCATGGCCTATTTGGACTATGCGTATATCTGTCAATGCTGATTTGTGCTTGGTTTTAAACAGACAAATGAAAAACTGAATTGCAACGAGTACAATTATTATTTTTACCATATCAATTTAGGGCATATCAAACTGGGATATTATGGTAGGTAAGGTTAGGTTAAATTTCGGTTCAGTTAGTTTCAAGGTTAGGTTAGTGCTATTTTGGTCAGGAATCCGATATAGAAAACTGTTTTTCTGAAAATATTTTAGACAATTTTATCTACGTCAAAAATGTCATTTGGATATATATATACAGTGGAACTCTGATAACACGACCACCCATTGGACGGCACTCAATTGGTCGTGCGAACGGGGTTGGGGTGGTCGTGTTAACGGGGTTGGGGTGGTCGCGTCACACTTGTATTCCTGAAGGTTTCATGTATTATCGCGATCACTTCATTTCTAATTCTTTCCTTGTTTGAAAGTTATTTAGCTTTGGCTTACGTGTTGCCATAGCCTAGCGTTACTGTGCTATAAAATCACACAACAGAAAAAGTCGATGTCGCAGTACAAATTCCAGACGAGTTTCCAGTATGAGTTTGTTACGTCACACTGCGCTTGCACTCACGCCTACATTCCTGTATCCACGATGCTTCAGGACAACGTGATGCAGCTGAGAAAATTGCTGCTGACAGGTTACCAGTTTTCCAGCGTAAGGATACCGATAGAATATGTGGTCGTGTTACGCGGTGTTCGATTAGCAGTTTTGTAACAACTGGAGGTAGCGGTCTGAATACTGGGGTAGTCGCGTTAGTGAAACAAAAGGTGATGCATTAGCATAGGGAAGACCGCGTTAAAGTGGTCGTGATAGTGGGGTGGTCGTCGTCGGGGTGCCACTCTACAGTATATTCAAAACATTCCACCGGTGTTTTGTGAACATTTATCGATATGGTTTCAACACTCCAGCAAGAAATGGAGACTTGAAATCAGAGTTTCGTTCCTATTGTGACGTCCATGTTAGTTGACGATTCGTTTTTTTCTCAAGCTCTTTGTTTCAATAATACAAATACTTCAGTTGACGATTCGTTTTTTTCTCAAGCTCTTTGTTTCAATAATACAAATACTTCAGTCAGTGGTTCTTAACCTTTTTTCCACCAAGCCCCCATTAAGTAACTTTCCTTTGCTTCACGCCCCCCTGACTTAAAATAAGTGGTAAAAAAGGCTTTTCTTGGTAAATGTATTTAATTTTTTTATTTTAAAGGTTTTGTGACAGACACGAAGTCCATAGAATACAAACACACACAGTGTGCACAATGTAGAAAGATAAAAACAAACACAACAGAACGATTAACAGCGAATTTGGAAGTAGAGCGCCGCAATTGCTTAACCAAGAACAGCAAATCGACTCAAACTTAACAGATGATGTTTAACGAGAAATGTTGCATTTTTTGCCAACAATCACATTATGGTCAGGCACGTTGTCGAAATTTAATCATTTAGCGCATTTGCATTTTATAAGCCTAGACCTAAATTACGCTAATTATTTTTCACAATATTGCGATACATTTACAAAAACTGTTCCTTCCACGCCACAAATATGCTCGCATTCGTTTTATCAGTCTGCACAATGCAGGTTGATAAAAACAGACACAACAGAAGGATTAATAGCGAATTTGAAAATAGAACAACAGGGTTACAGACACATATTTAACACTATTGTTCGCTAACCCGGAATAACTGGTACAAAACTACTTTAGAGTAGGACACTGAGTCCAACCCTGGTCAAGTCCGCGTAGAGTACGAAAGTATCGTGACATGCACACGCCCTCAAACAAACACTGGAACGTCTGAGCACTCATTTGCACAGAAAAATGCTGTTGTAGTGTTCAAACAATAAGGAACATAAACAATCTGACCATGCGCGTCGGCAGGGGGAAGGGGGGCTTTCCACCCATGTAATTTGAAAATTGACATTTTCCTATTAAATTTTTAACAAAAAAGGTTGTTTTCTTAGTTTCGAGTGGGTAGAATGAATTTTTGTCGCTTTGCCCCTCCCCTGGAAATATGTTTTTGGCTTCGCCTGGAAAAATCCACTTTATGCCCACCCTGGAAAAAATCCTTCCGACGCCCATGAATCCGATTGCATCAAAGTGCGCAACCATACGTTTTTAGACTTTCTGTATCGTTCAAGAAAGAAGTAGAGATTTTTTTACAATTACATTTCAAAAGTAGGAATGTTGCATTGAACGTGATGACTACTAACACTCGCTCTCCACGGTAGGTTGTATAGAACCCTGAACCCAGAATTACAGGTCACTGATTACTTGACAATTTTTGGCCAATATTTGGTGCAACCATATTTTGCAGCATTAGATGAAAAACGCCTTCTTTTAAGCGACATTGTACAAGATTTACGGGTAGTCACAGATATGCATGTTCCCACTCTAGCCCGCATGCTTGATATGTTGCAGCTGCTTGTTTTAGACTTATGCGAACTTTTGCCAATTCTCTCTTTGTTTTATTCACTCTGCATAGTTTTGCAACCGCACACTACTTCGCAAAGTGAATGCAGATTACTCCGACTAATTGTATATCGGTTAAACGCCATAACCGCGTTTTCTCATAAGATTCCTGAATCTGAAGCCAAAACCATTCATACGTGAAAAACATAGTAGCCTACGCTGAATCGCATAAACCGGATATTCAAATAGAAATGTTATTTTCGTTTGTGGACTAAACACTCCGCGCTGATTGGTGTGAGTGAAAGACATGATTCCGAGTTTAAGCAACTGAGTGTCGCCATTGGGATGGCAAGAAAGCAAAGTTACTGTATTCCTTTGGTCAAGAAGTCGACATCGCACGGTGGCCTGTAGCTGCCAAGCCACATGAACCTAGTGTCACATTCAACATTAGTGTGGCTCAAGTGCAGTTGAATTGTAATAAATATACATCGTCGCATCACAGAACATGGCGGGAGTAGGCCTACTGCAGAGAATTAGTATCATGCAGATGTACAGCCACATTGCAGAAAGCTCGTCGAATTGCAGATAGCCATAGCGATATCCCACGCTGCGTGGAAATGTGCAAATTGTATGCATTCATGTTTATCAGAAATTAGGCAAGCCGCTCTGCGATGCAGCCGGCTATCTTAAATTTCTATGTGCACCATGCTGTTCTCAAATGTGAGAAGGGCACAGATGTCATTGTTAAATGGAATGGGCATGCCGACTAAACAGCCCCCCTAGTTGCGTCCCCAGGATGCAGGCTCGAAATCGGCCTGAAAAATTTCAAGAAACTTAAACCCCGACTTCCATCTCTGCCGGAACTAAACCAAACAACATGTAGCGACGTAAAATGAGCACTGGCGTAACGTTTGGAAGTTACACATTCCCGTTCAAAATATTTCCATGTTGTAGAGCATGTAAGGACTCGAGTCCCCCTGAAAATTTCTTGACGCCCCCCTGAGGGGTGCCCCTCCCCGGTTAAGAACCACTGCTTCAGATCGTTCATATACTTCTTTCCCTATGAACGACAGTTTCCTATATAGAGAAAGGGCCCCTTTCTAAGTTTCAGCCAGGGGCCCCACACAACCTTAATCCACCCCTGGATGAACTGATGAGATGTTGTGCGGCGGGTACAAATGGCTGTCTTGATTTGTGGCGCCGTGTTTCTGCACTTGATGGACCGGTGAGTTCTGAGTGGAGCAAACGTCCAGGTTCCATGGCACGGCGTGCTAGAGACAGTGTGGCTCCATAGCGACGAAGCTCAGCAGGCTGGATGCCTGCGAGTATGGGAATGTTGTCCGCTGGTGTCGGACGCAGGCATCCAGTCACAATTCGCAAGGCGTCGGTGATGGTGGTGTCTATAAGGAAGGTATGAGCACTGCGGCCTGACAGGAGCGCAGTACTCTGTGGTTGAATGCACGAGGACTAAGGCGGCTGTTTGCAACGTTGTTGCTCCAGCACCGCAGCCGGAGCCAGCAAGCCTCCTCAAGAGCGCGACGCGTGATGTCAGTTTTTTGCGAAGTCAAGGTGTGGGCGATACGTGATCGACCTGTCCAACGTTGAAGTTTAGATTGCTGCTGCTAACATCTTGGGGACAACACTCAAAAAATGCAAGCGTTTCTGGCTGCAGTGTGCACTGGATGCCACTCAATTTGCTGAACTACTTTTATTACCCCTAACAATTTTATATGATCAGAATAACACCTTCGTAAGATCAACCTGAAACAGTCGAATGAAATCTATTAACCATCATGAAATGTTCAACTTCCTATACGTTTGGATGATCATTCACATAACAGCGTAAGATAGATCGCAGCTTGCAGGCAAACTCATCGTGAAAAATGTTGATAAGACGTTGAATCCTGTTAACTCGGCTTTCAAAAATGCGTAACCAAGCTTTGTAACCAACTTTGCTTGCGACTTTGCTTAAGCACAAAGCAAGCCTGACTTTATAATACGTGCAGCCAGGCCCGTAGCCAGGTTTTTAGGTTTTAGGGAAAAAAACGCATTTTAGAGGGGAAACATCCTTGCTTTTACCAAATGTTTAAAACAAATTTTTCTGGGCACAACAAAATTTGGTGGGGACTGTCACTTAATGCCACTCCGTGACTACGGGCCGGCATGCAGAGCCAGACTACTTCTCACTTTGCGTATCAAATCTCGGTCGACACTTTCGTTGCTGAAATGAATGGCGCTTAATTGAACATACCACTGGCATGCAATAGACACGAAATAAGTGTCCTGTAAAAGACAGATATCCTTCAGTAGCGGATCTTGCTCGTGGATATAAAATGACGTAACCGGAGTCGCGGAAGCCAATATTTTATAGGGAGTAATGACACTATAACGGAAGTAAAAACATTATTTCCTGCTACCCTAGGCTTAATTTCGGCAATCAGCCCTCTCACACCAAGATTATTGCACTCTTGATAACAAGCTACGGTGAGAGCGAAATTTAGCTTTGAACAGTTAGGAAAATATAAAGAATTAAACTATCGCAACTTTTTAGCATCCCGTGTTCGGGAAAAAAAAACTGCATTAAGTTGCAATGCCAAATATTTTTCTGTTTTGTGTCTTTACCTTTATTCATTGTGTAGCAAGTTATTTTTCCCCTCCGGTTACGTCATCACAGACCCGTTAGCAATATCCGCCCTGACGGACATCCATACTTTACATGGTACCCACGAAAACCAGTGTTTTTACTGCAGGAGAGCACTGGTCAAAAGTGCCTCTGAGTTTGTTTGCAGCACAGTATAGTGATTTCACTTGTCTCTGAATGTCATCATCATCCTTCAGTTAGGCGTTTATAGCGATACACACGATACACTCAACTGCTTAACTGCTAACGTTTTGCTGACTTAATCTCTGCTTGTGTTTCGTGTTGCGTTTCGTTTTTTGTCAACACGTAATCTATTTTTAGAATCATCTTGCACATGTAACAATCTTATTAGGATGTCTCATTATTTAATGTTTATGACAGTGTTATAGCCACAAGTGACCATAGCATGGCTGGTTCATAAAACTTTTGAAATAGCAGTAAAGCAGCAGTGACAAAACCAACTGCAGGTTTTATGAGTTTAATATAACACAAAGAGGACACAGAAGAAATGGATTAAACCATGAAAAAGACAATGATGAAATGTATTATGCGTACGTGTTGATTAGGCAATGTTCTAATGTATAGTGTTAATATTAAGATGAATAACTTGCACGATCTATATCTTATGTATTGAGAAGAACGCAACATATTCCAGGAGGTCAGGAAATTTCAAAACAAGGCGATTATTTACAAAATTTTAAGCAGTAATGGAATGGCTAACGGATATGGCGAATTTAAGTAGTTTTGCATGCCGAAATAAGATAAATATCAATTTAACGGTGAGAACTGAGAAAAAATGTGATTGCTGTTAAAGAAAGAATGAAACATTTAAGATGTCCTACTTACGCGGGGAAATGGAAAAGAAAAATATAAATACAAGAACAACATAATGAAATTATGTTTTATAGAAAAACTAAGTGGTCAGAAATAAATATTATGGAACTAATACGTATGATGAAAGAAAGCTGTAGCTACAAGCATGGAGCAAGAAGCACATCCATATATGATTAGTGACGACGCAGACTTTACGCGGCCCTTGGCTACAATGCTTCCGGGAAAAGCAATAAGGTTAGTATTGAATTGGATTGCTATTAATGCACGAAACGAACATGAGATTGAATTACGTATGCCTGTTCTCGAAGAGCAACCAATGGTTTATGTCGCTAGCATACGAATGAAAGAAAGAACAATTCATGTACGATATGTACGTGCTGCGCCAGAACTAATTGGCAATATATCACAACAATGGGGAGCCTACGTTACGTATCGAACACGTACTTTAAAGGAACGTAAGAAAAGCGTGATTAACGCTGGCGGTATTAATTTTTTTCTTGAAAGTATTGACATGCAAAATAATGATATTACTTTTATGGCAGAGCAACCAGCAACTTTTCAGAAAAAACAAAAAGCTATGCCAAGCATGAAGGACTCGGGACAAGCAAGGTCCTCTTAACCATCCAAGGCCACAAAAATAATTGACTAGAATGCTTAAGTGGCCTTTCGCCGATACTGCGTTCTATACAGTTGTTGTGCAATATTGTATTATATTATTATGAAAACAGAGAAGTAGAAAATCTGAACTGTAAAAAGATGTAAGTAGTTCAATGTTGCGTTGGTCCAACGTGTATTGAAATCCGCTAAATAGTTATACTGTGATTATGAATGTATTTTTGTGTTAAATGTAAGTGCAAAATGTAAAATATTAGTGAAAGAACCATATGTGTACAGCAATTGCAAATGCAAGCAGCAATTGCAAATGCAAGTAGCAATTGCAAAGCGTCACTGCAAATCAAGTGCAGCAACGGACTGCAAATGCAAGGAATAATTGCAACTCAGTGCATGAAACGCGACTTAGAGTTGCATTTAAATAAGTAATTAAAGAAAATTACAAAAAGGCAATTGGGTATATAAACCAGAAAATTTTAGATAAAAATTTAGGTTGAGATGGTCAATTTGGCCAACTGTGCAAATCTAACCAGTGGTTAGCTCACAGTTCTCTGCTATATCGGCAAGGTACCTGTTGTACTGATGAGCGACCCTGGACTCGTGAAAGGGAGGCATTCGGTTGGAGGTGCCTTGCCATACGCTACAAAGGGGGTGCTCTGTGAAAAGAGTCCTTTTGGGCTGGGTCTCAAGCTTTAGCAGTTGTACAGTGCTTGTTTGTGCTGGGGCATGTTCGATGAACTTGTGATTCGAGAGGGTCTGGCTGGAAGCGCTCTGCGATGTCAAATAAATGCTTGCTGAAGCAATGGCAGGAAATTGCCATGCCCAAAATTGTTTCACAGTGCAACTGCGTGAGCAACGCAATGGTCAGACTGCGGAAGTAGTACGATAATTCGTGCGGGGCAGTGGAAGTGGAAATGTGAACCTATGGCGAGATTAAATTGCATACAGAAATTTTCAATTACGGACTTAACAAAATTCAAGTTTGGCTTAAAAAACAAATTGCAAAATAAAATACACGTAGTAAACTAGAAACCATAGCTAGATCGAATCGCTGTCAGTGTGTACAAGATAACATTTGTGTTTGTAGAACTGCACAGTGAGATTAGTGAATGCAGGTTAATATATTGTGTGGTGGTGCAGTTAATTTCAGTGAACACCATTACATGTGTATAAAGTTTTGCCGTTGGTAAAATAAGAATGCAATTTCTCTGTTTCAATTACTGTCAAGGATCCCAATGCTTGCAAAAAAACTGCATGCATTGTTGATTGCTGTGAGGTCTTTGCTGTTGTCTGTGTCATGGCGAGAATGGAGGAGGTGTCGCTTTTACAAGTACTCACAACTGGATATTTAGAAAAACTGTGTAGGATACAAACTATAACTTTTCTGAATCTTGCTTAGTTCAACCTCTAGCCAAGGTATGATCTAAGAACAGTTACTTTGGTGTACTTTTCCGTTTTTGTGGGTACTTGCTGTATTGACGTTTTCGCGGTTTTTTGTTGCGTTTTTTTCTTTTCTTCCGCGTCTCCTACGGCGATTTATTCTGCCACAATGCAGAGATTTTTCTGTCGCACAGCAAAGACAATTTTGCAGGATCTTCGAGTGTTTCTTTCGTTTGTTTTTAATCTCAACATCACAATGAAAGTACGCAACTGTTTCTCCAAATACAAATAAAAAATTAAACCACTTTTACCCCAGGACGTAATGAGCTGGGGCAAGGGAGGTTCATTTTCCCGGGCGCCTTAGCAATATGGGGACGCCGAATCACTGCGTGGAGCACCGAATCACTGCGGGGGCCGCCGAAAAATTCCAACATAATGTCGAAAGTAGTTTCTTTACTACAGCACCTTTGCTTCGGAAAGGCCTCAGGTTCAAACATGGCCGCTCCAAACTTGACCCGGGCTCCATCTAACCTCGTTACACCTCTGCTTTCACCCAACAGCAGATCAAACATCCTGCCTATCTGTGTTGATTTATGCCTGAAACCTGTCCACGTCACGTTCTCCAAGAAGGGCATTCTTATGCAGTGGATTGATTAGTGCTTTAATGTTTCGTGCGTAATTTCAGCTAATATTTCATTCAGAATTCAATGCATTGTACTTGTTTGCAAACGGTCCAATCTTTGACACGATAGCTCGTAAACCTATATCACCATATTTGGTCGCTGTTTCCTGTTGCGCATGTAAACACTCAACGTTCTTATCGCCGATAGTCTACACTGAACCGTTTGACGTTACGTTGTTCTGACTTCACATTCACGTGCACTGGAGATTTTGGTGCATATCTGAAAACAACCGGACAAAGCAATCGACTTAGAGTGCTACTGGGGAGTGATTAACAGACAAAGTGGTGAGATAAGCTTTCCAGATCTTCTCATTGCATTGCTGTTAGTAGTAAATCACTTTGAGGTTTTTGCAATGTCAATTATTACGATGTTGTGAATCAAAGGTAGAGAAAAGTCAACTTGATTTAGTTTGTAAACTCCTATATTTGTTTTTCTAAACATTGAGTTAGCTTACATGTAGACTTGATCCAATAACAGTGATAGGAATTTGGAAAGTAAAACTCATCTCTGCATCAGCGTTATGTGCATTACCTGAACCTTAAAACCTAGCATAACAACACTAGTAAACGCAGTCAAAATTTGCGACAATATTAATCATCACCGAAGCAAAAAGTGTACTTTTCTATGTGCAAAAATTAACTGGCATTGTCAATCAAATGTTTGGAGAATTTGCAAACATGAATCTGACCGTCGTCAATGAATGTGACTCGAGTTGAGTCATGCGGTAGAAAAACGTGACTCGAGTTTTCACAGCATCGTTTCTCCACAGGACTCGAGTCGAATGACCAAAAATCATGACTCGTTTCGAACTGAGTCGAGCCAGTGACTCGAGTCGCTCTATGACGGGTGTTACTGTAATGGACTTGTATTTCCTATGAACATTTTGTTCGATTGATGCGCTAATGTCACCTTTGTTTAAACTACTAATTTGTTGGTATTCAATTAAAAAAAACGGAAAACCGTTTGCTAATTTCTGAAAGACCTGCATCGACTGCTGCAGAGACGTCTCTAGTAGCTACAAATTGGTCAGTTGGTCTCTTCATGAAATCCAGGAGTCTTGGTTGATCGATGATCAAGAGATTTGTTATGTGCTTGCTGCGGTTCCAGCTTCTTCCTCTACTGCCTACTTCCCCTCTACTCTGTATATCCTGTGCTGCCTACTCCACTCAACTGCTTATATCCTGTTATGCACATAACTCTGTCATAATTCTAACGCTAATCCTACCACCGCTGGAGTAATATTTCCTCCATCTTGGCACAGCCGAATTAAACGAGCGCAAGGCCCATGGCAAGGTCGTGGCCAAGGGGCCCCTTAGATGTTTTTTTGCAAATGCGTAGTGCTTCACAAGCGTTCGTTTCAACTTTGATGAAGCAGCTGTCAAAAGCGTTAACTAATACGAATTTGCAGTTTACACTTCAGTTCAGAGACGGTTGGAGGATAGCCACTCACGGACCGTTCATATATGGCAAAGTTGTTGAAAGAGACAGTTGTATCGTCCCTAAACCGATTTTTGTGCTGCAATGGCCCTTCACAAAAGCATTTTCCGTCATAGACTTTCTGACCATTTTCAGTAAAAAAGTCCACTAATCATCCGTTTACGTATGTCATGAGCAAGGGTATATCCACACTATTCCGCAGAGCATCAAACCACACACCGTTTAGAGATAAATTCTCAACCAAGAATCACACAAAAGTGACCTCAACCTTATAGCTTAACTGACGTTTTACGATGGGAACTTTACAATGGTTTTTCATACATTTTTACCCAGGTTGGTGCTGTGGTTCACAACGTTTTAGTGATGCAGTGTTTGGGCAATCCTTTGTATATCAAGTACCTCTTGACTGTAATCATGAGATTGACATTTAGAAATGCACCAAAAATATTTACATTTTACGGTAAAACTTTATTTTAAAGACACTGAAAACTTGGCGTACACATTTTTGAGAACCATTTGTCTAACGGACAACAGCTCTTTGTTCTATTTTATAGTGATAGCCTCACGAACAGGACAAGCACTTTACAGCTGGTTTTACTGTACGTTTGCGCAATGTCTTTCCTTTTGTTTTGCGCTTTGCTGATCCTGACTTGAGTGTTTGCCTTTACTTTCGGTCTAGTTAATTCCTGGTTATCAGCTTCTTTGTGGCCCTCGATATCCCCTAACAAACTAACCGTGGCACCTACCTTTGAATAATTCTGTGAATTTTATTCTAATTTTCTCTTTGACTCTAGGAGTTTTTGCAGTGGAGGTTTTGCCGTTTGCCGTAGAAGGGCTTTATCCGGATCAGGGGCACTGTAGGTGTACTGTGTATTTCGAATCCATATTTCTCCAACTGCCGCTATACGAGCGTCTTTCTAGTTTTTTGTCAGTAATTGATGCAAAACGTTTTAAAAGTTTCAATTTGTGGAACACAGACAATTCTACATGCATTAATGCCAAATTAGCAAGCTTTATGCACAGGCGCGGATTTATCATTAGGCTAAAAAGCTTTAGCCTGGGGCCCCCGATTTCGAGGTCCCAAAATTTCAGGAGAAAGGAAAATTTCCAGCATTTCTATAAGAGATTATGTTTGTAGTTTTGTTTTGGTTCAACGCACGTTTTTTCTCTCTGCCCCTAACAAAAGATCTCCATAGAAGAATAAGCGCGAAGGATTGAAGTGAATGAGGACGAACATTCTCTTTTTATGGTGTTGAGAATTGGGTTATTGTTGCGTATAACTGTGGAATAAAACGCCTGAATCCATTTTTCAGATTACACGAGGCCTGTGAGGTACACAATATTTATGCAATGTGTGTGTGGTCAGAGAACTTCACCATTGCCTTTTTCTTTAGTTACGGTTTTTGTTCCTGATATCGACGGAATTGAGAATAATGTAGCTAATGTATTTGCGAATTGGAACAACTTGTTCGGTGAATGTAACGAGCACGTGTAGTGCTAATTTGTACGACATCATCAGTTGTCGCAAACCTTCCAAAAGGGCCCCCGATTTAAAATAGCCTGGGGCCCCGAAAATGAAAATTCGCCTCTGTTTATGCATTTCAGAGCGGATCGTAGGTAGCCTGATTCTTAGCGTTGTATGCTTTAGATCAGTAGAAGAGTTCTATCAAAAATACTTTTCAACAATATGTTTCAAGCAAATTCGAAAACGAATGGGCATAATCAGTGGCGTATCTAGGGTGTGGCAAGCATGGCTCGTGCCATGGGCGCCACTATGACGGGGGCGCTAAAATTGCTTGGCAAACATCAGACTTTGTGACTTGCAGTTCCTTCAACTTCTATTTTGAGTCTCATGCAACGATTAACTGCACAGCTGGATCAATACAGCGCCCTTCTAGTGCAATAATTCGGGCGTGTTGCGCCAGCACCAAGCATTGTGACAAAACTGTGGTACTGTGACACAACACAACGATCAGACATTGTCACAGAACAAGAACGCTCCCTTGCAATATCTACAAAACCTCGTCCTCAGACTCCTCACGCTATAAGAAAAGCTTTGTTAGTCTGTTCGCGCTAATGCGTTTCAGGCAAGAGTATGTTAGCCAGATCGTGATTGTGACGAATTTAAGTCAGTGACTTTGAGAATCGGACTGTTACGCAAATAACTGCTCTTGAAGCTCCGACAGATTTACAAATTACTTGAAACTGCTGCGGCCCGCTCTGACTTTACGAAATTCTTCGATGGCAACTAGTGTCCGACAAACAGGCAAAACCCTGTGTTGTTGAACTGGGGGTACGTGAACGGTTCCCGAGGGGGTGCGCGTATAACAGCGACACATTGTTGAAAAGTGCGATAATGGTGCATGACTTGTTGTTCTGTTTTTTTTGTGTTTGGTTTTGAGATTAAGTGAGGCACGAGTACGACTATCAATGACTAACGCGAAATGGGGCCAGCCTGAAAAAGTTTAAGACCTCTGGCTAAACACAATGCCCCTGTTCATAGATTGAAGAAGAGAACCACAATTGCTCCGTGAAACATCAGCAGTTAGTATTGTTGCCGTACCAGTTGAGCAAAAAGTGTTAACTCGTGAACACTGTTCCCTCTGAGAAAATTCTACACCGAGCAAATGTTTGTTTTGTTGCGCACTAAGCGCATGCAGTTAGGCAACCCATGTAGACACACAAACAGTGGAGCGTTCCAAGCTTTAAAAGGGCTCTGCGATCTATATACAATATCAATTTTGAAATAAGTGCGCGAGAATGCGATTTCACTGCCCACGTTGTCTGGTGGAACTGCGCATTTGCGCACCACAGAAGCAGGGCCGTAACCAGGGGTGCGAAGTCGCCCAGAAAATTCTCCCCTCCTGGAAAAACTGTTTGGACATAGTGTAAAAAAATGGGCCGTTCTCAGAAAACTCTTCTTTCTCCTTGGTGTCCCAAGCTGGTTACGGGCCTACTTAGAGGGGGCACTGCTCATGAGCGAAAAGATGAGCTAGCTTTTCTGTCAAGTGGTTTGGCTGTGGCACGTTCAAACATCGTGTTTCTCTTGTATGCGTAACTTTCGTACCATCCAAATTAAATGTGGTTCGGTTCAAAAGAATTGTCGTTCGTAGTTGCAATATGTCATGTGATTTTTGTGAGATTTGCAATTTGATCAACCAATACAATATAAAATTATGCATCGTTTTTATTTGAATGTTTTATAATCTTTGTTTTTATCTGAATGTTTTATAAACTTGTTTGTGCTTACTCTACATGCTTATTTACGGTACTGTCAACGCTAGCTCAATATGTTTTTCACGCAACCATTGTCTTTGTTTCGTAATAATCACTGCTTTGCGTACTTCCACCAGTTTTTACATGGACTTAAGATGCCGTATGGCGAGATCTATTTCCATTAAATAACATCAATCCGTGCTGATTTTTGTTACTTCTGTACAGACAGTACTTGAATTTTATAATCTTTATAACAAAATTAAGTAAGTATGACAGCATGTTCTGGTCATTATGGACAATTTACCAGTTTATTAGCTGCAACGTTGAAAGCAAAATAAACATACATTTTCTGTTTCAAAATATTCACCTGCTTCATAGCTTATCTTCCGAAAAAATTGTGTCCATATCTAATATTTAAATTATTAATAGGGCGCACATTTAAACATTTCCATGGATGCCATTTTGGATAGATACGCCACTGGACTTGATATCACGCAGCTTTCTCTTTGATTAAGTTTAGCCCTGCCAGTTGGTGAATTACCATGCAGCT
>JGI24021J15306_10004187_pt1 | contig 16651 bp, 14 predicted proteins | sample Ectturendosymbi1_FD_15306 | JGI IMG/M metagenome (IMG submission 15306) | reverse complement strand
TGTAAACGAGGGAGGATCTAAATCAAAACAGACCACAGTAAACACACCGGGTAAGCGCCTCGGACCGACAATTTGCGGTGATACGGAATCAGCATTTCTTTCCTTTTGCGATGATCGACATTCTCATGAAGGCGGGAGGTTCGTAGTGATGATTGCGCAGGAAAAATGAGCCATGACTGGGGTCAATAAAAAGTCTTTACTGCGAAGTTCCTTTTTAGAAATCGGTCCAGGCCAAACCTTTCACAAACCCTGCGTTTCCATTCCTCACACACAGCCGAAAACTGCCCGGTCTTTGTTTGCAGCACGGACGTTTGATCTTATCCAGGGGTGAAATGCTGCAAGGACCTCAATCTTGTCCTGCCAAAAACGTACAGGAGGAGGATCGTGTCGAACGTGCACGGAGCTGCAAAAGGGGTCTTTTGTCGCTCGGGTCCACGCCCGGCATTACAAGAACACGACACGCGTCAAGTGCAATACGATCCGATGCAAACAAGAGCCAGCGACACGAGAGACGTGCGCTCCGTCTCGCAAATCAGTAACGCACCGATGCAGGACCTGAATTAAGCCTTTACGTCAGCGCGCGGACCTTGCCCAAGATCGGAGTTTAATGAATGCCATCGCTTGTGAGCGATCGCGATGTTTTCCGATTGTTGATGCTGTCGCCGGTGTGCTACACGGACGTGTTGTTTTTGTTCCAGCACGCCACCGATTAAGAACAGATCTACAACAGATCTACAACTGCGCCTCGCTTTGGAATTCGAAGTTTTCGGCTTAATTCCCAGCGATTTTGACCGTGTTTTGTACGCGCTTGCGAGCCGCAACTTTGAGTCCCTTTTCGGATTACACGAAACGTGTGCTTCGTACAAGGACGCACGGCGGCTAAAAGACTAATTACAATCGCTAAAAGGGAAACCACAATCAATACCCCTTCTCGCGTTTGCTCGACGGCGCGCCACTGAACAATAACAGGCCTTTTGAGTTTGCGGTTGCGATTCGGACGCGTTTTCTAACGCTTGACTTGTGTGCTGCATGGACAGAGGGTTAAAATAAGCAAGTAGCCTCTATTTGCCACCTCGTCACGATGGCGACAATCGCTTCTTCTGAAAATGAAACGAACAAACGCGTGGATTCTTTGAACTTGAGCAGATGCCAAGTTGAAAGGTGGAGGCGGTTGCTCCTCCTGGGAGCAAAAAGAGCATCGTGCCTGATTTGCAAATAGGATGGGGATTCGCTTCCCCGCGCGAGCGAGGGATTTCCTAAGCACCAGACTTGATGGATTGAAGCTGTCTGACATGGCGCCGCTGCTAATACACGTGACAGCAGCAACATTGTGACACAACAAACGCAGCGCACGCAGACGAGATTCGTCGCAGCGAAGCTTCGAAACGTTTCTGTCTGGAATCTCGCCAAGGGGACTACTGCGCTACAAACTACGTAAAAGAGCATGCGCAAAACAATAACGATGATAAGAAGACGCAGACGCTGATACAAAGTTGGTACGAAGAGCGTGATACTGGTAGCAGCAGAACGAATAAGAACTACGGCCGGACGGGGTCAGATCCGGCCACCGATGCGTAAGACGCAACTCGTGTTATGCTTCTGTTCCTTCACTTCGTGGTGATGCGTTTGGTGCCGTCGCTGCGGCCGGGCCAGGAAAGCAACGGTCAATTTTAGTCCGTCGGTCTCACTTGCAGTGTTATCTTTTGCTGATTGTCAAGGCACTCTTTCAGCTTGTCTTCTGTCATGCTGACGCGCTGTTCCAGTATCGTCATGGTCTGTCGAACAAAAGTCACGTGATGCAGTAATTTAAACAAGCAGCTTCGTCGCAATCTGGTCTGGGCACGACAAACTATAAAAATGCTACTGTAAGTAATGCGCAATCCCACGATCCAACAATAGCTTTGTTTGTTTCGGGGGAAGTGGAAAGTCGGGGAAACGTGGCTGATTAAACAACGACAGTAAGCGGTGGCAGACGCAGTGGCCTTTCCTGAACCATCTGCGGTACTTCATATTTTTTGCTAAAGCGCATGCCACCGAAAGCACTTAGGCTATGCTCTCGTAAGAAAGTACCGAAAGTACTGGCAAGTGCATTGAAAAGAAAACGCCCGCCTGATAATAATGTGGGCTGAAAGCAGACAACGAGCGCGTTATTTCTTCATACACCCTTAATAGCAAACAACTGCATGACTAACTACACAGCAAGGCACTGATTCTATTAAGCACCGCCAGAAGCATATGAAAATTTCCCAAGACAAACGCAAAATCAGCTGTCAGCAGAAAAGGTCCGCGCTTCGTCGTCACTTCGTGGAGCGGCTGTGAAAACCGAAGGAAGTGTCAAACATTTTTTTAGACCTGACAAGCGCGCAGGTTCCGAATACACGGCATTGCATCGCTGTGTTTACAGAAAAAAAAAACGCTGTACGATGAGAGCTATTCGACAGACCGTTGCCACGGCAACGCCTTGACAAAGGAGGTGCTTCTCTCGAACGCCAAGAGCAACCGCATTGTTCGACCGCTGCAAATTTAAGCCGGGCGTGTGCGTGCCAGGGAATGTTTGAACAAGAGCGCACTGGGCCGGCGCTGAGGGAACCGGCGCTTGGGCTGGGATTGGGAAACGCCTAACGACCAGGTGATGCGCCCCGGCGGTGAGATCACTCGCTTTATTTGGGAGACGCAAGTCGTGCGCTTTCTATTCATTGCGCCATATATTCCTGCCGCTCAATCGCAGGAAGCTGCTTTGGCGTCACTTCTTCCAAGAAGCTGGTGGGTCAAACCGCGTTCAATGAGCCTTTAGTCGCGATCACCCGAGCATCGTCCGTCGATCTGAAGCAGAACGACATGAAATCGGGCCGCGCGCCATGTTTTCGGACTTCGTACGCTTCTTCTGCGTCATTTCTTTCAAACAATAACAACCCGGGATGAACCGGTTCGATCTGAACAGCGCGGAGGTTTTCACGAATTTCTTCTCCTTAGTGCGTTAGGTCACCTGACTCATATGAAGGACTTCGAACTCACTTAGCTTAAAGCGAAGACGCAAGAATGCGCGGTTGACCTTCCGTTGTCAGCTAATTCACCGTTCAGCAAATTCGCCGACTGTTTAATGGAAAAAAATCGGGCGCTTTTTGTCACAGACACATCTGTTAATCGTCTCGTTTGTGGAGCGCTTGCTCTCAGGAAAAAAACGGAGCTCATTTTCATGCGTTACTAAACAAAAAGCACCGCTCTAAAGAGCCAAACGAAGTCGAACGTGTGTGAACGGAGTTCAGCAGGAGTTTGCCGGTGCGTATAGTTTCACGTGAACACTGTTAGCATGACGCTAAGACAGGATATCAAAACAGGGAACAACATACACCATTTGCAATGACTTGGGAGTGCAATCATTGGTATTTCCCAGTGCATTAGTAACGTTGTCGACGACCTGGCCAAGCACCAAATAAATCCTCCACGACGTCATAAATGTCATCCGATATATCTAGCTCGCCAGCAAGCAAGGTTGAAACAGATACTCGACGCAAGAAAAAGGTGTCGCTTTTGTTGTGGCAAGTGCGCACTGAAAAAACGACCTACAGCTACAATTCTAGATATAGTGATGACGATAACAAATGGTCAGGTGATCAGTAGCACCGCAATACTCGCAACAACGCTATTCGTCGTCGCTTGAGAGAAAAGCGTTTTTTTTCGGTCTCTAATGGGTGAAAACGTGTATTACGGAAAACGATTTTTTAGATGGTGATGGCAGTTAAAAGAGAAAAATCTGTGAATCTTGTTTCAGCAGGGAGGAGGTCGAAAACGGAGAACGGCGTCATTGCAGAAAGTTGTATTAAGGCAACCACCAACCGCCAGCAACCTGTNGCCACGCAAAGCCTTAGCTTATGACATACAACGAGAGCTGCACGTTACGATATGGGGTCGCAGGGCCAACAATCTGTGCTTTACATGGATTTGTTTCAGTTTGACCATTTTTGTTAGCAAACTTTTTGGTGAGAGCGAGGGGTGGGGGTGTCACGATAAGCCGACAAGATGGGTTTTGAAAGCGCCGAAGACCTTTGCCCGTGATAGCAGTTCACTGACATCATTCTATTGACATCACACTGCGATGTCGAAAAACCAACGCGAACTTTGTGCGCTGGCGAATAGCTGAGTTTGTGCAATTCCATCAGTTTGCCGTCCGTACCCATGGCAACCCACGGATCGAAGACTTTAAAAATCCAAGCATTTAGTCTGAGCTGTAAAGCGTTAACAGCACAAGAACAATGTCTGTACAACAGGTATAGAAAACATAAGACACTCATTTTTTCTTCCCAACACCGACCTGATGACGGCGATGGCTGAAGAAGCGATGTCCACAGAAGTAGCACCGCATGAAGTGGATAGCGCTTCACGTAACGCAATTAAAGCACGTACGTGCACGACAAGACCAAAGCTACGCCTTGTGTGCGCTATTTCACTTCACTTCGCTTGAAAATGAAAATAAAAAAATAAACATAAAGATAAGAGCATGTCCCTGACGTCTGGGGCGCGGAGCGGAAAAAACAATATCAGGCGAACGGCAAGACCTCCCCCCGGCAAACACTTCGCAGATGCCGACATTCCAGCATCTGACGCAGGAAAGGGGGGTGGGCTGTCACGTTCGCATTTTAAAGAGGCTTTGAGTGCGCTGTTTCGTGGCGCTTGCTTCCAGACGGGAAAGCGCGCAGGCTCGGCAACAGGTAAACGACTTTCCGCTGTTTTGTTCAGGGCCGACGGGAGTCGCTTTCTGCTCGTGAAAACAACGAGCCGCGCGTTCTCTCCGAACGAATTACGCACAAACAGACGACCTTGCACGACACTGCCTCTGTGACGTCATAAGGCTGTCAAGCGGTTCAGCATCGTTGGGTGTCGCGATCAAGATCGATGAGGCGCTCGGCACTTAATCGCGACCGGCGCCGAGAAGACATCGGCTTTGTGTTATTGTTGTAGACGACTAAAGGTCGGCGGACAAAAACGTTAATGCCCAAACGGAGGCGCGGGCTGTCTGCGTTTGTGACAAAAGCTTGGCTGAGCCGCGAGATTTAAACGCGGTTTGTCAACGTCGACGAGAACAAAACAGCAACGGGTCAGATTTTCAGTCTGGTTGGAATCCGGACAGTGGCTGAAATCGGAAGAATATCACCAGCGTTCGGTTTTCGGTAAAACTGGCATTGCGCTCAAGCTAACCAAACAACGACGAGCGTGATTCGCTCTGGGGGAGGAGCGGCGTGCGTGGCTTCGAGAGAGCGCCTGACTTCAGACGCATTTACTCAAACACAGCACGAGCCGGGACGCCAAAACGGATTGGGCAGATTTTGATGAAGGCGATTAAGTCGACAGGCCGCTTTACTGCAGAATGTTTTCGACTGCGTTTTGTTTCCTGGTGAAGCGAGACCCGCAGCGCATCAAACGGCGAAGCCGAAAACAGGCCAAGAAAATTCCACAAACCGGCTTGCTTCGCAACAGGCTTAACCGCCGTGAAGGTCACTTGAGAGTAACAAGCTTTTAACGTACTGGACAGAAACCAGGTCATCACGTTTTTCGATCCTATCACGTGTACGAAAGCGAACGCGTGACGCGCGTGTTTTAGGAAACGCACTAATCATTTTGCCGAGAAGAGACGGTGGCACGCGTCGATAAGAAGAATATCTGGTCAGAAACATGCGCGGATATCCGGTCAACGAGACTTGTGTCGGCGCCGAGCGACGCCCCCCACTCCGGGCCCCGACCGCTCCACCTGCGCAAACAACCGCTTTGGATTTTAAGCGGATCGACCGGACAGTGCAAAGATGAAATCGACAAAGCTGCGGAAATTCCATTCATTTTCTCAAGTGGGCAATCCAGGAAAGAAGCTATTCAGGACAGGCACGACTGCAGACAAGGACTGGTTCTTACTCGGGTGCTGCTGTTATCTATTACCTTTACCAATGTTTTTTCAAGTGATCTCAAATTATAGTTTACGTTTCTCGCATTTTTCTTCTCAGGTATAGAAATGGCATTCACTTCAATAGGTACGGTATTTTGTGTGCTACAGTATGTTTGTACGCAGCCAAACAAAACCACCTAGTGCAATCCCCAGCTGAAGGTACAGGTTTGAAAATGGCAAATAAAGTTAATCGAAAACGGTTGTTTAAGTAGGGCCGAAGAGATCTTGATGTGCACCAGTACCTTGTGATATCGTCTACAAAACGCACATAGTTTGAATTCATCACTCAAACTTTTACGAAGAAAACTTGTGAAATCGTTTATAAAATCCACACATGTTTGGATTACTTGATCTAATTTTAATGAATAGATCTTGTTCCGCAAAATTATACGCTTGCTTAAAGTCATAGGCCTAGTTCTTAGCCTAGATTCGACACAGATCATGTTGTTCGTTAATAAAATACATACTTATGTTTAGAAGAAGTAATATTGTACTTTTTCCAATTACAGTTAAGCGTTTGACGTATGCATGGAGATAAAACTTGCGGGTTCAGTTCAGTACCTCTAGCAAACAGGAAAAGCACTGGCCAACGGTTTGTAACTACTCAGGTATATAAATCTCAAGCGATGACAANTATTATTTTGGACAACCCTGTACTGCATAGATCCATAAACGAATCGTCCACTATAGGTCGATTTCGCACTTCCATTTGTAAACAAAGGGAAAAAGCTCTTCTAATACTGTATCATTTTTTACACGACGGTCATGATTATCCTACGATGAGCATTAAACCCATTCTGGTTTTTGTTTCCAGACGACAGAGCAGGCACCAGGGCGCGACGTCCAGCGCTCACCTGCGTCAGCATGTCCAGCTGTCCGACGATCTGCTCCAGAGTCGAGGCCAGTTTGAACGGAATGACGCTCTCCTCCAGCGGAGCGGTTATGCTGGTGGCGAACTTGGACAAATCCGGATCCGCTGGGTTTTTACCGCTGGCTCTGAGCTTGGTGGGGGTTTGCTGCTGGGAGTGGTCGGCCAGGTGCTGTCTGGCCCGGTCGGCCTGCTCGGCCGATGTCAGTTGGAGGTCTTCTAGCCCATGCTGCGCGAACAGAGGTCTTCGCAGGTCATCGAGCGATAGCGATATGTTTCCTCGTGTTGCGCAAGGGGTAGTGTAATAACAAAAACATTTTAGCGAAACTGTGCTCTTCCTGTCTTCCACGTAAAACACGCGCGCGAAAGATTGGTCGAGCGTGACGTGGTCACGAATCAACAAGCGCGAGCGGAACTGATTCATAAAGATGCTATTTTTCTGAGAAAGTGTTCGAAAACGGCCATTACTCATTGCGTGTTGATTCGAGTAAAGACAAAAGGCTTGGAACATCTCGGCACGACATAAACGGCCGTGCAGTGCATTGAAAGCAAGCAACTGTCGTTTCCGCTAAACTATAATCGATAACACAGTTGTTACTCCTGCGAGACGTTGCAAGATTTGCGTACGTAAGCGAAACGCTTGATTTGCACGGTGCAGGACTTCCGCACGTCAGCGAAACGCTTCAACGGCCGCTCACCACCACACTTAGGCTACAAGAAAAAAAGGGCGCCGCCAACCTTCAGCAGCGGTCTCTTACCGCTGGTTCGGAGAATAGAGCCGGGCCGACGTTGACCACGTTGGCGGGAGCAGACGCGGCAACGTTCCGGGGCTCGGTGATCGAGTCGAACAGGTTGTTGGACCTGGGTCCAGCGGACTTCGGTTTTGTCGNTTGGGGAGGAGGTTCGTACTCGACGTCGTCCGCATGCTGCTTCGTTCGGGACGCCAGGGTGCGCGACTTTTCGCTCGCTTTGTCGAAGTTTGTTTTCCACACGATTACCTGTGACGATAGGCGGGTTTCGAAACTTCCAGTGGAACTGCTGCAAATCTATCCGGTCGTTTGTCTACTGAGCTTTGTTGAAGTCAGGAATGGTTGGGGGTTAATTTCATTTTCTTCTTTCATTTGCTTTTGACAAAAAGGTTCAAAGCTTCCTCGATAGCTTTTTTCAACAATTTTTGGCGACAGCAGTTAACGTTCAAAAAGTGATTAACGTTTCACATGTAACGTTCAAAACATTTATTAATCAATTAATGCAGCAGCCACGCAAGCTACATGTTTGAAACTGCGCAAAGAGAAAAGAGCTACAAAAATCGAAAGCATACCATCCCCAATGGCACAAAAGCCATTGGAGTACGGCCTAGCAGTTTGGCGCGATCGTTCTGGCGAGCAAAGCACTACAAAATTAACGTTTCAAAAAAAGATAAACGGATTCAATGCTTTCCTGTTAGCCTTTGTACCTAATTTGTAGCGACACCGATTTCAGTATTCCCCGAATTGGACGAACGCACTGGCACAAAACCACTCACCTGCTCATCAGCGCCACCTGACGCAAAGAATTCTCCGTTTCTTGAGAAGCTTGTGGCGGTGACAGGTTCCTAAAAAACATCGGCCTCTGCAATCAATCTTCTATGGACCTATGATATTTAATCCCGTTCTACAAATTAAGTTATAACTGTGTGACGAAATTACGCAAAAGCGTACGAACGAATGCAGGAGTTCTCAGTCGTTCCAAAAAAGTCGGAAGCTTCTTGAGCGTGCCAATTGCGACAGTTTCTCAGAAAAACTCAACACCGACCATCTTTCATTCTGACAATGGCAGGTAATCTCCGCGCAAAATTACGTCTAGTGATTTCACAGCGAATACTTCCAGGCAATTCGCCCCAAAACTATGTAAAAGGCAACACGACAACTGCATCTTTTCTCAAAACAAAGTGAAAAGCAACGGTTTGAAAAACTGCAAATCTTGAACGAGTCGCCTGCGGGAAAATTAAATTCGACTGAACGAGACCTGTGCGAATTTCGCCAAAGTATACGTTGCGGAGTCGAAACAAAACGTGCCAGTGGAATAAAAGTTTACTTCAGACGTGCGGTAGTTCACCTACATTCCAATCCAGTTCAGAAAAACACTTTCGATACGACTTGGGACAGCAAGCGCTTTTTGAGCACCAACCGAGTGAAAGCGACACCTTGTGGACAACGTACGACAAACTAACCTGGTGCCCATGCAGGGTGAAGAACAGTCTGCCTTCGAGCAGGTCGAGAACTTTCAACGTGCAGTCGTTCGACGCGCTTATGAGGTAGTTGCCGGTGGGGTGGAAGGAAAGCTGGTTCACCGGGCCGCTGTGGACTTTATGCGGAAATTCGGTTGAAACAGCGCGTGCAAGAAATTTCACTTACATTTTGCGCACAGGTTACAAACACGTACGAACGCTATTTGAGAAGCAGCTGCCAATTAGTACGTGGTGTGCACACGACAAGGTGGCTGCGAGGTATCAAGAAGGCCATTTCCCCCTGCAAAAATTTGACCCTCTGAAGTGTACTTCAGGAAAAAAGCAAAATATAACGGTATTTTCTGGGAGACAGTGCAACAAGAGGAACTTACAAGTCTTGCCAAGTCGTATAAGGAGCAATAACAACCCAATGATGCGATTTCGACAAAGCACTGCTTATTGCTCCTTACAGTGCAGCAAGTTTACAGATTTATGTTTGGCTGCCTAACTTGCACATTGCTACGAAAAAAGAACACATATCTGCAACACAGAACAAAATTTAAAGTACGGTTCCGTATTCTCAACCAAGACAGAGCAATTAAATGAAGCTTGCTGGGCAGATGCATTTCGACTCAAGCGGACGCTACAAAGTGACTTGTAACTCAATTGTAAAAGTTGGCCAAGATGTGTTTTTGCTGCATAATTTTAATGAAAAATGTTATTATTTGACAAGTTAAAACCAATGCTAATAAAAAAGTACAGTGTTCACGTAGAGAAAAAAATAACTCCAGCTTACAACAATCACTTGCAACCCAAATTCACTGCACTAAATCTTTTGATTTCCATTGCAAAAAATGGTGCATGGAGTACTGGAGTGATCTGGTGAATCAACTGCATCCGGTTTATGAACATGAAGGTTTTCTTTTCATATTCAATTTGAAAGAAAATAAACAAAACATAACCATGTTGATTGTCATTAATAGTCACAAATTAAATGGATCGCCAGTAGCTCTTAAAGAGCAAACAGCATAACCACTGATGGCAGGTGTAAAACTGCAGCATTTTTTGAAGATGAAAATAAATCTTTCTGCCAGTGATTCTGGGCTACACAAAGGAATCACGATGTTGCTCAACTCTGCAGAAGTTGTTGTTTAACAACAATCACTGTTGATCATCTAGCCAAGCTATGAGGCTATGTTTTTATTTCCACAACTGAAGTGGTGCAGCAAATTAAACGTATTTTTTTATAACATGCTCAACATTACAAATTGGTTTAATGTTCCTAGTCGCCTCTGAAAATTTCTACAAATATTTCTTGTACGAGAAAAGCCCGGAGAAGCGCACACGTGAAAGCGCAATCAGCAAGGTTTACAGGTTCACGTTCAATGCACTTTGACACACTGCACCCGCAGCTGAACCATCACGTCGCTATTTCATTTCGTAACCAACCGGTCCTGCACGCTTCGCTCGCAAGAGCTTTTGTTGGTGAACGTTACCGGCAATTACTTGTTTCACAACTTATTGAATGGGTATCGTGTAAAGCAGGGCTGGGCAAACTACGGCCCACGAGGGCATGTTGTGTGGCCCGCAGGGCAGCCACACGTACACACACCATATATAGTATATATTACGAGTCTGTGTTAAAGTAATTTTCTCGATTAGATCAGAAATCTCGATAGTTTATTCCGTCTATGTGTAGTACAATGTCAAAGTGAAATAAAACAACACAAGGTTATAATAACATTATCATTAATTCGTATTTTAAAACGCAAATTGTTACTGAAGTAGACGAATGTAATATATGCGGCCCCCGGTGGCAATAAAGTCTTCAACGTGGTCCTCCGTAGACAATGTTTTCCAATCCCTGGTGCAAAGGTTAACTTAGGTTCGAACTTGTGTTCCAAGAGCCGAAGTCTGCAAGCCGCGAACGATGCGTGAAACTTTTAGCAGCAACTTGTGCAAAGTGGCAGCTTAGCCTTAAAACATGCGCGACGACTACCTTGGTAGTGTTGCAAGAGCTTGTTGGTCCTGATGTCCCAGATTCTGACCGTGGCGTCGGTCCCGGCCGCCGCCACGCACGTGCCGCTCGGGTGGAATGCGACGTGATTCACGAAGCCGCCGTGCTGGAAATACGTGTGAACGCATTCCTTGCTGTTTCTGCGAGGAAGATTTTGCGGTGAGGTCAGGCGCCTGCGTATGTTGGATGCTACTGGCGTTGGTGTACCTGCCTTTTCGCGCTTACATGACGATGAAGGAGTCAGTTTCTTTCCATGACATTGACAATCATAGCCGGTTTGAAATGCGGCCGATAAAAGCCTCAGAACGGATTAATTTGTTTTAATGTGAGCAAAGCAGCCTTTCAGCTACACGTTCTTTGAGATAACTAAACCTGTTGAACTACAGAAGCAGATGAAAATATCCGCAAGTGTCCCGCTTGTAACCCATCAAACAACTTCGCAACCGCGTTGCTACCATTTTCTTTTGTTACGTGGAGCAAGCCGCGGCAGAAACAACTTTTCAATGCACACAGATGCTACACCTTGCTCATTTTCATCACGCGCGAATTCATGAGTGCATCCACAGTGGAAACGTGAATGTTACGTGCTGCGGTTCCGTCGTTTAACCCACAATCGACTGAATTCCTCCGTCTCAGAACTGAACTACCCTACCAGATTCAATAGCCTTGGTCTTTGTAGCGACAGCCAATAGAGCAGCGTTTCTTAAACATTTGTGGGTCACGGACACCTAACCAGGGGCGTAACGAGGGGTAAAGGGGGCACAATTCCCTGGACGCCGAATCACTGCGGGGGGCGCCAAAAAGTCCCAACAATGTCACAAGTACTTTCTTCAACGCAGTACATTTGCTTCCGAAAGATCTCAGGTTCGAACATGGGGGCGCCAAACTTGCTTCTTGCTCCGGGCGCCATCTAACCTGGTTACGCCCCTAAAACATCCTAATAAAGGTTACGGACCCCTCAAGAGGAAACGTTGCAATATTTGAAATTAGGTTTTAATCATTGTAGCAGTAATCGAAATGTCTGCAAATGTAAGACCTGTTAACCCTTTCGCAATGTCAGAGGAAATCCTATTAACCCCTTGAATCGCATTCATGGACCCCTAAATCACCTTCACTGACCTCAGGTTAAGAAACCGTGCAACAGAGCAATTTAAAGCACGTGACATGTCTTAGCAACATTTTTTGAGAAAAATATGTGTAGAAATTTGCTTAGTCACAATCTAAAGTCCTTGATTAGCACTTTAATTAAAATGGGAAATCCAAGGTATCTTCACAGCATTGTCGGACAAACAAAATTTACAAATATATAGAATGAAACCTGGAAGCTTTGCAAGTGGTATAAGAAACATTAACACATCAACCAATGATTTCATTCAGCCATTGCAACCTGAGGCGTTGTCAACTGTATCCTTTTGTTTCGCAATCATGTACAAAACTTCTACGCTTCAACAAGGCATACCACGAAACGCGAAGAATAGAAACTACAAGCGTAGTGAGTTTTAAACGTTTGTTGAACATACCGACCAAATTTTGGCTGTTAAAGTCAGTCGCAACAAAATGAAACACACAAGAAAATACAAATTGTTCGAGATTGTAACGAGAGTCTGTGCTAAGTGCCAGAATAATAGTGGGCAACATTTGGTTGATTTCAATCAGACACTTTGAACTTCATCAAATTTCGTAGCTGGTACTCCAACACACGCACCCCAAAAAATCAAGCCTTACCGATCCCACAACTTCACTGTCTTGTCGTCGCTTCCGGAAATGATGAGTCGATTGTCAGGAGAGAATCTATGTGAGAAGTAAGGAACAAAAAACAGGAGCTTAGTGTGAAGCACTCGAGCCGAGCCAGAGCACAGGTTTCCATTTTCACGGAAACAAAGTTAACATCGCGCGATCTGCTCGCGGCACTCACTTGGCGCTGCGAACCCAGTTCATATGTTGCGTGAGTGAAAACTGAAACTTCTGACGGTGCACCGCCCAGACCTTGATTGTCTTGTCGTCGGAGCAAGTGAGGAGGTTCAGGCCGTCACTGGAAAAGTCAACGCTGCGAACTGTGGCCGTGTGCGCTTTGAACACGGTTGACTCGCCTTTGCTGAAACGCAAGTCGCAGCAAAGATGATGTGTGCGCACGATTGCTGCCTTCATCAACAGATTACTCTAGCTTAAAAACTGTAAAAATACAGGAAAATAAAAGCCAGCCCTTCATCATGGCGGCACTTTTTGGAAGCCGTCAGTATCGTGTGCTGGTGTTTTTACCCACACAACGAGATGCACAACTTTTTCAGGGAAAACCACAGTCTATTAATACATAAACAATTTCGGATTTACCTAGGTACATGCCTGTTTAATAACAGAACGAATTGTCAGTAACGGATTTAAGAAGAAACCAGCTGTAGTACGAAGAATGTCATCTGACATATCATATGATGCTGTTGGAAAGCACTAGGGGCTCAAACATGTGAAAAGCTGACAGCGGTCAGCTACAACGTCTTCACTTCAAACACGCTCAAAATCTAAACAGCTTGTTCCCTTGTTATTCCATGGAAATGCAGGAGAAATGGGTGGAACGTGCAGCAGTAACTGGAACTTACTGAGCTAGCTGAATCGAATTCTCCTATAGCCACCTTTTAAGAACAGGCCAACAGCTTCAACTGCATTATTACAATCACAAAACGCAAAGGTTTTGTCTGTGAAAGGACCCTCACACTGCGGAGGACAATAACGCGCTTCTGCTTTGACAGGGTGCTGTCAAGGTGGCCACACACACGTAAATTTTCTTCAAAATCATATCCAGCACAAAATGAGCACCCGTTCCTTTGATGAATTAAAAAACACACCTAAGATACGGAACCATTAATAGTGATACCGGCACATGCGAATCGCCACTGCCGCTTTAGTGGAAAGCACAGAGAGACTCACACGCTGGGTATCCAGAGCCGGACAGTTTTGTCGCGTGATGCGGATGCAACGAGATGCCCGGAAGGAGAAAACTGAACTGACAAAACAGCGTCCTGCAAAAATATATAAAGCGTTCATTGATAACCTCATGTACATTTGTACTGAAAACACTTCAGCGAAGCACTGGCGGTTGTTACTAGAAAGTTATCAAAAGAACTTTCCAATGCTGCTCTGGAAAACACAACTCCCACATAGACTCAGGGTATTTTCAGGATATACACACCAGGAGGCAATGTACAACATTACTAGTAATGCAAAGTGGAAAACTATTGACAGCCATAACAAGAATGTACATCTACATTAACACAATATTAACCTTGTGTCCCACAAATCGGTATGATCGCATGTTGGGTTTGAAGTTCCAGACCATCAAACAGCAGTCCATTGATCCAGTGGCTGCAATAACAAGGCAAACTTATAACGACTGCCAAACATAGAGTAAACAAAATGCTACAATGTTAGAGTTTCAGAATACCTGTACGACTGTCAATAAAAAAACAGATGACGAAAGATTATTTACACGGGTTCACATTCATGATGTGAAACGTTCCAGGTTAGCATGCCCATGTAAGAACTAAATGCTTAATTTCAGATGGCTGGCACCTACAAATGTACTTAAATTGGACATTTTTAAAAGTATAAGTTTGGATGTGATGCTGAAATTAACTGATGCCAAAGGCTTTACAACATCAAATAATTCCTAACACACAAAAACATCTGATAATGTTAATACGAAGTGAGGGGATTTTACAAATAAATGTAGCTTATTTATTTTGCACAGTTGGGTGTAGCAAGATTCATTGAGATGTGAGATACACTAAGCATGCCAGGGGTAGCTGTGACTTAGGATTCATGCCGTATAGACAAATTGAAGGTTGCTTGATATCAACGATTGTTAATCCACATAGTATGTTAAGTAAGAATCAGTTTTGAACATCAGTTGGTAAGTGTTACATGATTTGACCACTTAGTAAAAAATAGAGATGAAATACAAAACCCAAGTTTATCAACCTACCTGACACAACAAATGCTGAAAATTTTTATTCAGATGGAACAACACTGAGTGGTTGTATTGTGAATGACAAAATGTTTTTTACTTGCTTACATAATTAATGCATCAAAATTGAGCTGGCACTGCTTAGAGGGCTATCCTGCCCAACTTTTTAGAAGTGGCAGACTGCATTTTGTCACTGACTGTCACCACAAGTAGCAGCTGTTAACAAGAGTGATAACAGTGTTTCCAAAGCCATATTTTGGCATTTTGGTGTGAGGCCAACTAACTAATTAAATTTTGGTGTGAGGCCAACTAACTGGAACTAAATTTTGGTGTGAGGCCAACTAACTGGAACAGCACTAAATTAGCTTGTGACTGAAACCATTACACTTCCAATCGCATTAATTTTAACAAGTGTTTAGAATTCAACCATAAATGCTAGAAATACATCAATGAACATATTGCCATTGTTTTTCTTGGACCTATCAAGGGTAGAATGAAACATAGAGTCAAAACGAGCTGCTTTTCGCCTTCTATCATGTGAAATATGGCTTGAAATTGATTGATTTACTGTTCCACCATCATGGCCTATCTCATCATGCATGATGATGGGCACAGTTGTGCTCACAATCCTCCAAAAATGGTTCGAGTTCCAATGGTTGACTTCACTCTCTTTTGTTGCAGGCGAGTCTTTATGCTAAATGCATTTAAGCCACGCTTTAATACGTTCTGGAAATGCAGTTTTAGTTGCCTGGTCAGCCAGGGAGCATTGGGTAATTCGCTATACAAAACTTGCTTTGGTAGGTGGTTGTCCTCCAACCGGCACACATGACCAGACCATTGTAGATGTCTATGTCTGATGGTTATGAGGTCATAGGAACCTGTCCCTGGAAGTACTGAGGTATTGGGTACATGGTCCCTCCAGGAGCCCCATGATAGAGTGAAGAAAATGTAAGTGAAAAGCATTAAGACAGTGTTCTTGGTGCTGCTACATTGTCCATGTTTCACAACCCTAGAGAAATACACTCAAAACACAGGCCATGTACACCTGGACTTTAACTTGGATGGAGAGGTTGCTGTTAAAGTTACACCAAACACATGGACAAAGTTGACCAAATGTTGTTGCGGCCTTGCCTGTTGTTTCATATGACTCAAGCAATTAGAAACAATACAAAAAGCCATAACACAAAGAAAGTAACCCATTGTCAATGGAAATCAGAATTAACGAAAACACAACAGCAAGAGAAATGATCAATGTAAACAAAGTTTGTCACTGTGTCACATAGGATTGGTGAAAGACCATGGCGGTCATCTAGTCAAACAACCCTGAAAAAACAAAGCACCGCACAACTAAAGTTCATTCATTTTGACATAAATCAACAGCGCAGCAATTGATATTGCTAGCCAGCCAATGAATATTACTAGTTCTCATTTTGCTTCATGGGCCAGAAGCGGCTCACCAGTTGGGCAGCCTTGGTTAAGGCAGATTTTTAGCTGAATACTGTTTTACATTTGACTACAATATGCTTAACAACTTCAAACCATGTTCATTTAAGTCAGTGGTGCTCAAACCATGGCCTGCAAGGCCCTCTGGAGTGGCCCGCGAAGCAATTTTCATTGTAAAGAAAACTTAACACTTTAATCATTTAACACTTTGAGAACCGGGG
>JGI24021J15306_10004184_pt1 | contig 16652 bp, 8 predicted proteins | sample Ectturendosymbi1_FD_15306 | JGI IMG/M metagenome (IMG submission 15306) | reverse complement strand
CTGTCTTGTCTGGCCTGTCTTGTCTGGCCTGTCTTGTCTGACCTGTCTTGTCTGGCCTGTCGTTGTCTGGCCTCTTGGCATCTTGTTGTCTGGCCTGTCTGGACCTGGCCTGTCGCGATTAAAACCTGGCTACGCGAAAAAACGCTCGATCCAAGGACGAAGCAAAACAAATTCAGGTTTCAACTTCAATGAGCCTCAGCGTCAGCGATGGCCTCGAACTAGTGGCGACAGTCCTGTTGAAATCCGCAGGAGTGGTGTGGTGTGCGAGAATCTACGCTAGTGGTCACCAACCTNTGTGTGACTGAGAGNTACTTCATGGGTACCGATTAACGCTTAGGGCTACTNTTATGATACACACTTCTGAAATGAAAATTTTTCTCAATTTACCATTAATTTTGTTATCGTTANTGATGAAAATCTATGTGACGATACTCATCATCTTAATGCTATTTTTGAAACAGGCCCGCGGGCTACCAGTGCGGTCCTTGCGGGCGACCTGGTGCCCGCGGTCACCATGTTGATGACCCCTGTTCTACACCAACAATAATTTACAGATGTTTTTGCTCAGAAAACAATAAAAACGTATGTGTACCTGAAGCGATGCGCCGCCCAACACCACGGGTCTGGTGACAAACTCCCAAGTTTCGGTAAATATTCCAGAATTCGGTGACTTGAAAACGAAGGGTATTTTGGCAGTGTCGCCCGGGAGTATCACACCTGTGTGTCAACATACAGTGTTAATTTATTGGAAGAAATTTGATTTTAAAGATTTTTTACATAGGTCTGTTGTCTCCACTAGACCAGGGGTCTCAAACACGCAGCCCGTGGGCCTCATGTGGCCCGCGAGGGCATTTTGTGCGGCCTGTGATGCTTTTTGGTGAGTTTCAAATAATCAACATTTACGTTATTTAGTTTATTCAGCGGTGTTTTAAAGTGCTCGGCCAGCGAGTGAACAAGTTCCTTTTAAACGAACGTGGATACGGCTGGAAATGATTTGCCTTCAAACTCACGATATTTTTTGCAGGGAATAAGATCCTCATTAAGTCCTCATTTAGTCATTTAGAGGAAATAAGTCCTCATTTGGCCNTCGGAGCAATTGAAGTTTGAGACCCCAGCACTAGAGTCTCTAGACGCTTCAACATAACGGAAGAAATATGTTTAAAAATTCATCTTGCAGAGATCATTACCTTCACCGGTGTTGAAATAAAATCTTTGAATAGTGTCCAGTTTCATGTCTTGAAACGAAGGAACTTTAGGCTTTTTCTGCCATTCGTAGTAGACTGCAGTTGTCCCATCATTTTCGATTTGAAGATACGAGGTTGACCTTTCGTTGACACTCGTGTCAAACGTCACTCGTTCCACGATTCCGACTTTGCTCTGAACGTGGTCGGCAAAACTCAAAATGTTGCAATAAGTTTATGAAACAAACATCAGCAAAACATACTGCTAGTAATACATTTTACAAAACAACATTTTGACAACGCGTAAGAAAACAGGTATTTACTGCAGGATTTAAATAATGTTGCTCGACAAGCAAATACACAGTATATCGCTGTTAACCAGCTATGACCAACCCGCGGCCCGCATGCGGCCCAGTTCAGGTTTTGGCTGCAGTAAAAGTGTCCTACAACTGACCTGTCCCGGTTTTGATATAATCTTGAATTTGACATTTGTGATGCAGGTGGTCTTCAGTGCGATTTTATCACGTCTGTTATCATTGCAGTTAGGATTCGAACATTTTAGTATATTTGCTTAAGCTGAATTTAGTTTTCTAAGGTAAGATCAAAGTAAGCCATTCAATGTGCGGTCTTCATTAATATGTCATTCAATGTGCGGCCCTGGTCAAGATAGTGACATAATCTTTGGTTCAGTAAGCCATCTGGGTTGGACATAGCTGCCGTAAACGTATATTCTATTTATATTTTGCGCAAGATTCCGTGTGAAGATCACCTCGGGTAGAATAAGGTCACAAAAAATGGAAAAAATGGGAATTGCCCGCAGAAAATTGCAAAAATCTTCACTTGGGGCACATCTTTGACGGCTTTCGTAGGTTTTAAGCAAAAACCAAAAGTACTGCCTTCGGAATTATTTTTCCCCCTCAAAATTTTCGCTAGTTGCAATCCTGCTTGACTGTACTTTACACTAAGGTATTTTGTCGTATTCCCACAAGATGGGTGACTTTTATGAATAACTAACCTATACCAATAACAGGTATTGTTGCCATCTTGGTTATCAAGAACAACACAAATTATACTTTTCTTCCACAATCAAGCGTAACACTAAACGTACTGCATCCTACAATGGATTTTATAGTAGAAAAGTTGGCAAGGACATCGTTTGCAAAATCATTTAAATCAAGCTATCACAAAACAGAATTACCGAAAACAACTTCTTTGNTGATTTGGTTTTCTCCAAAATGGTTAGAAAAATATGCTTTAGTGTTTCTGTGGACGTGTCAGAAGCTCCATCAGAATTAGTTATGACCCAGGCGCATACTTTACACAAGACTAAGGAAAACGATACAACCTCTATAGGTACGTAAGAATACGATTCGAAGAAGTATGAAGGAAGTTCAACAAAATGACCTGTTTCAATTTCCAATTTGTTTCAAAATCTTGTTTTCATGATCGCATACAATGCAATAGATTTCTTTAACAACAATCGGCGGCAGAGTAATGCTTTTTGTCGGGGCAGTTGTGTTGAACGCTCTTGCCCAAGGAGCGCTACTGCGATTCACTCAATGGCACGTGGTTCACCCAACCTTCCAATTGAGAGGCGGGCACTTTACCACTGAGCTAATCGCCGCCCATACTTTTCAAGTTGACAAAAACCATTGGTGGTGAGTTAAAGGCACTACTTTTCATCAAACATCATCTCTGTACATGAAAATGTCAAGCAAGGCAAGTATTGTTCCCCTTTCTAAAAAATTTGAAACGCAAATGAAAGTAATCACAGCAAGATCATTTACCGCGTATTCAGTGCTGGAACCAGTCCACCTGGCTGGTTTGTCACCAAACTTGATTGACGGTCCAATTATGGGTTCGGGGATCACATTGGGATATTTTGCAAGAGGATCCGTCGATTCAAACGGCTACACAAAGAAAGTGTAGTATCATTTGAAATGAACATGCATAAAACACCATGGACGTAATTCCTGATAATTTGGATAAGTCACCGACAAAAGCAAACAAGAAAAAATGTTCATACGAGCCTAGATCGTAATAGTTTGCAATCGCCTAGACTTTACTGCGATGTTTTTTTTTCAGGACACGGTCGCTTTGAGGGCTTTGTTCCTAAATGATCGTGGAATACGCTTATGAGCCGATCGGTTTGAACTGCTGCTGGTCAGTTTTTAAACATGGTTTCATATTAAATTTATACAAAACCACGTTTAAAAACTGACCTAAATGCTTTATAAGATCAGTTTGTTTTGAATTGATACATGTGGTTCATTGTCACGTTTGTGAAAACAATGATCAACGAGTCTTCAAAAAGCTTTGGGTTCACAGCAACAAGTTCAGCACCGTCTTTGCAGAGCCTTGGTAAGTTAGTAAGCTCTCATTCTACACGAGGCATCAACAACAAATCGAACAGACTGTCTCTTGCACGCCTTCGCTTTGCGCTCTCAACCTTCTATTTCAGCTGTTCGGATGCACTTTCTGATGCATTTCATGCTTTGCACCCATTCGCGAAGCCTTCCTTCTGTCTCATGCAGCTGGCACGGTAGGTGGTCTTAACCGGACAGCATGAGATGAAAGTAACGGTAAACCATAGCAAGAGGACATGACGCAAATAAGGCGTAACAAAAAAACTAAGCTGCCTTCGGTCAAGCATTACGAAAAAAATTGGTCTTCACCACGTAATCAAATCGATAACAGATCGTGGCAGATAGATTATAAAGTTTTGTGCGCTCGAATATGTTGAAAGTGTGAAGTTGGTAAAGAAATGCGTGCAGAAGACTGGATATGGTCAAGTAACGGAAAAATGCCTTTTACAAGTCATAAAATATCAGGAAACAAGTAATATGTTTTACACAAGGATCTTTGCAGATTCATTTAGATAAGGAAAAGGTCTAACTGTGAAAAACGAATTAAAATTTACCAAAGCACCAAACATGATATGCATCGAACTTTGCAAACAGTTAGGAAACAAGAAGTTCAAAGTTAGCATACCAGTCCTGAACTGATCTTTTTTCCAGCGTCATACAACACACTTGTCTCATAGTCAAGAGATGTTGGACTTAAATTCGGAGTTTCGTTTCCAATAATTTCTAGATTTTCAATATCCTGCACGCAAACACACAGTTTGAGAACGCAGCAACGACAATTATGCTTCTGATAATATCTACGTAAGTTGTCTATCACTGGGTGCGGGTGATTGAAAATTACATTAATTTTGCGGTACAAAAAAAATCGCCGACGTTTCCATGTCATGTTGCTTGACATGAACATAAGCCCGGAAAGTAAAAGCAAAGCTAAACCACTACAGCACATAAACCAGAAGTGTCACGTAAATAAATCGCTCCATGTAACACCGTCGCTCCAGCAAAGACAAGGGCGAAAACAGACAACACTGTTTGTCGCAAGCTCTAACGCAAAACGCATGCATAAATCTAGATCCAGGGGTGTAGTAGCAATTTCATAAGTACCGGAGCTCGGCTGGGCGTTTTCGCTTATATTTGTAGGCAACGACCCATCATTCACTGGAAGAGGTGTCGGAGCGGAGGCCCGGCAGCACCACACCACTGTCTAGAAATTTCAGTGTTTTTTCAATCTTTTTGCTGCAGCAGAACCTTCAGCAAATGTTTGCGTTGCTCATGGAACCCTGTGGCATAGGGTTCCGTGACACAAAGGGAGCAATAAGTCAAAGCATTTGATAACAGAGTTTTCAATGCGATTCATAGTGGTAAGGATACTGTGAAACAGGGGCATTGCTACAACCGCACAGAACTGTGGTTGCGAATTTCGTCGCAGGCAATTTCGGTCTGTTTCGGCGGAACCCCTGGCAGCCACTCACGGAACCCCGGTTGAAAAACACTGGTCTAGATCCAAACTCATTTCTCCACCTCTCTAGTGATTAAGCCGGTGCGTGGCTCTTCAGACCTATGAGATCTTAGCTGAATTAAGTGCAAGACTTCACTGCACACGACATACAGGCGAATGTGGGTCCAACTCTCTCATAATCCGTTCAAGCTGTAGCGACCTTTGCTTCAGGTATTTGCTCGAGTGCCAGTTTCGTCGCGGATCAGCGGAGCGACGTTGCCCAGCAACAGCAGTTCCGACCTCATGCTGAATTGTAGCGGGTTTGCCAACATGTTCTGAAAAAAATTATTCACGTTGAGAAAAACACATATCTTCTAAAAAGCAGGGATTCGCCAATTTTCAGTAAAAACAACGAAGCGAATGTCTTAAACCGTCTTTTTGTTTCAAAGAACGAATATCAGTCGCGTTGCCAGGTTTTTGCGGTTGTAGCATTCATAAGAAAAACAACCATATAAGAAGTTTCCAAAAGTTTCACCGATAAATCCCCGAATCGCAATCAAATAGTATTTCTATACACGAAAAATTAAACACCAAATTGGGGGACCAATGGCAAATAGGAAACCTGGCACCACTAGCACAACCCTGTCAATCACAGGCTAATAGATTCGTTTTGATATCCTTTCCCTTGTTTAAGCTTGTGTTTACCTGATTTGTGAAAACAGTTTTAAATGAAGTAAGACACACAGAAAAATGCGAAAAACGCCTTCCTATGTTCAGTTTCGTTTATACTCGGTTTTAACAGGGCTGGATTAACCATTAAGCAGGCTAAGCGCGTGCTTGGGGCACCAGGGCCAAAGACTTGAGAAAAAGATTGAAAGTAAACTGAAACCAACGAAGAACTTCAAAGGGGTAAAAACTAATGCATATTTATGATAATGCACTCCTTCTTGATCATGGTGTCTCGTATAAGTATCTTCCCAGATGCTGGTCAGTGGCGGATTAAGCGGGGTGTGTGTGGCTGGGCTACAACCAGGGGCCCCCAATCCCCAAGTCCGTAAAATAGTGTAATATGTGAACAATGCAACAAAATATAGAAAGGGTCCTTTTCTATGTTTCAGCCAGGGGCCTCATACAACCTTAATCCACCACTGGCTGCTGCTGCAGAGTACTCTGACCTCTGTCGTTCAGTAAAATCACCAACACTTTCACATGGGTTTTGTTGTGGAATATTCCCGACTGACCTTTGTGCCTCGATGTGTGTGATATCCTTTGAAATCTAAGGCCACTGCACTAGTAAGACTGCATACAACTGAGTGGTCCTTCATTTAATTAGTGTGGAACTAAATACTGCGAAGCCACCGTTGGCGAGCACATCAAATAAGTTTTCGGTTCTTTTAACAAGTGGGCTGTGGATATGGGCTAACTGCAGCATGAAATCAAGAGTTTTTGCACCATAAAAAGTGTGACATGTTGTTCTGCATTATTGGATGATGGCGGTGCACCGTGTGGCGTTTATTTACACCAGTGAAAAATTAAGATAGATTTGGTGAATCTGGATGCATGGTAGAGAATACAGTACGTGTGTGTGGGAAAAGGATGTAGTGCAAGTTAACCAAAAATTTTAGTAAACTTGCTGTGATTACGGGCACTGCTGCAACCTGCATTGTATGTCAGGTGAGACAGGTCAACAAATAAAATGTGCAGGTCTAGTGTAGAAAAGAAGGATACCCAAACCGGGCACTGGGCAGGGCACAAGTAAGCCTTAATCCGGCCCTGGGTTTTAGTACTCCTTTTCGGAAAGCCAAGTGGTCTGTGGCGCCCATCTCCGCTTGCTTGCGCCGTGGGCCACGCGGCTGGTTTCGCAGTGAATGCTGCAGTTGTGGTGAGCCAGTGGCAGCACCGCGCGTGAACCGCGCCTCCCTTGCACCCACCTATCAACGCCGAGCACGAGGCTGGACAGGCAGCAAGTACCGCTTTTAAAGTCTTCGGTATGACCCGACCGGGAATCGAACCCAGATTTGTTAAAGTGGGAAGAAATACTTGTACGCGTGAAATTAGGTGTTGCTCCATCACCACACACTTGTTAGACCATCGAGCAAGACGCTGTTCAGGTGCTTGTAGAAAACTGCTTTCCGGATTGCAGGCACGAAATGTGATGTGAAGCATTAGCAATTGACGTCAGAGTTGACGTTCAAACAAAATGTTTCGCATCTCCCAAATTTCTGGAGGTCACGCCCTTCAAGGCACTTACTGGAGATGTTCAGCAACATGAGGTGCAGCTGAAAAATGATAGAAAAGGCGTTGGTGACCCGCACTATACTCCTGTGACCTTCGAAGTTTTCCAAAAAGTCGGTAGAAATCGAAATATCGCGCCAAGCGCAGGTCGGATTTATAAAACACGAGAACGTATTAAGCGACACAGCTCGAAATTAAACAAGTATTGCATAATCTGCTCCAGAGATAATGTTTGCTGCTGCTTGCTGTTGAACCAACATTGACTATGTTTCGTGCTCACAGAATACACTGCTTTACCGAATTCGACAGGAGATCCTTTTTCTGTCTTGGTGAGTGTCATCTGAATGCCACCCAACTCGTCGCCGAAAGTCTCGCATTGCTGCCAAAATTCGCTGCCAACTCGATCTGAAAAACGAAATTGACCGAAATAGCAGAGTTTACCTCACGTCATGACCAATCACCACCACCTGGTTTTCATATATTATGCGGTATTTTAAAAATATTTCGTTTATGACGCCGTCAGTGTGAACAAACATTAAAAAGTGTCTGCAAAAAATCACAACAGAAGGACAAATCAGAGATACAGTTCCACAATTAGTTAAGCTTAGCACAAAGGCAGAATCGGTGAAACAAAAACGTGCACAGACCCAGCGTTGAGCTAAGAGGAAGGTTACCGAACCTCAACAGCAATTCCTCCATGGCAACAGTAACCAACATGAAGCAACTTGCAGAGAAACCTACCAAACACTCGCAATTCGAATACCGGTGAAATTTTACACCGAAGAGCTGTACTATAGCAGGAATTTTATTGCAGCCAGAAAATTTGCCGTCAGCCCATATGGCGGCAAAAAGACATAACCAGGGGGAAATATTTACTTACATCCTTTGCCGTAATCAAGTGCAGGGATTGATCGATCGATTAACTTCCTTTTTTCCTGCATTGCCCGATATTTATCATCCTGGTTCATGAGCAGTCGGTCTTGAGGTTTCGACAGCAGACCTACATGTACCAGCATCGAGTGTCAACAAAAATAGTTTTGAGATGTGGCGGCAGTGGAGATGCATATTGTGCAGCTTGCAAAGACTATAATAGCAATGTTGTAGAATCGTTCACGAAATCAAGCGCTTAACCCTAGATAAGCAAACTTCCTTAGCAAATTTGTTTCGGTGTAACGATGGATGAGTTTGCAGAAACTTCGTTTTTTTGGTCAGCAACTTAAGCTCAAAAATGAATTGAAGCCTCCATTAAGACATATAGTATAAAAAAAACATGAGATCCTGACGATAAACGCTTTCAAGCGTTTAAATCGCCACTGCAGTATACCGAAAACGGTTCGTGCACTTTGAACCCATGCATCAACGGTGTTAAAGCTTTTGAACAATCACAACTGGTATGCAGGCATTCAATGTAAGAAAAATATCGTTGCGAATAAAAATTTGGGCAAAAAAACGAAGCTGCAAAGTTTATTTGCAAGAAAAATTTAATTTGAACAACGCTGTAGTTGAACATGCTGCGTAATACATTTAACTTATTGTTGATTAGAAGCAAAAAAACAGACAGTAGGGAAATTTAAGATTTCTGTAATTAGGAATTTCAAATCTCCCTGTTTATATATTTTTCACATCAACTAAAAGTTTTCATAGATAATTTCATAGGTAAATTTGCAGATTTTAAAGCAGGGAAGATTCGTAAAACAAGCAAAATCACTGAATTACATATTTCTCAAAGTGCCAAGGGTCAGAGGAAATAATTTTTTTTATAAAATACAAACTACCAGGTGTTTCTCAACCGTGATGGCGCAGCTCTACGACCAGGATCAAACCATTTCCTCTTCCTCTGTTCAAACGAGAGTTGTTCGACTATCTTTGCACTTAGTTCTTTTTTGCATTAACACTACACCTCATGCACTCAGTCAAATGCTTGACCGGTAAAGGAATCTGCAAAATTTACCTGAAATGTGTCCTTGTTGACGCTTTCGCTCTATCATCTTCTTCTGCCAGTGAAGCAAAGCATTTTGTTGGTTCATGGCTGTCGGGATGTGCTCGCGAAAAACACTGGACGGTCGCTCGTACTTTTTCACTTCCAGGTGGGTTTCCACCTGGGGCACCTCGAGTGCGATGGGCGAGTCAGGCTACGATAATAACAACAAGTGTATGTGGCGTATGAAAGCATAGCAGGCAAATTAAACGGGAGAAATTTATAAATTGTACGACAAGACGACATATATTAATTTAACGACACGAATTGCCGTTCGAAATGGGGCTAGCAACGTGAAAGGCATCTACAGTACAAATACCCTGAGTTCATTCCGGCGAACTGCTTCAGCAACAAAGTCGTGCACAGAGCCGAGCAGGCTGTAAGGTATAATGTGACCATCTTCAGTATATCTGCATGAAAAAAGTAGTTAGCTTTATAAGTTATTATTTCAATCTCGTTACTACTCATAACAGTTGATCACAAATTAGAACCTACGATAAACATAATGAAACACTGCCGAAAGTGCTGATAGATGAAAAGATGGTGGGGCTGAGGAAGCATTTGTGTTTCTTACCCAATAATCAGGGACGACTCCTCATATACACTATCGCATCAGTAGAAAACGATGAATGTGATGCGTTAGTTTAAACTACGTCGCAAATGGTTGCAACACCGAAGTCGCAACCGAAAGCTCAGTTCATGAACAGGATTTGATCTCAACTGCACCAAGTATGGGATTAGCACAGTACGATACGCACAACTTGGCCTTACAACATCGTTAGAACTTATCAACGCCGGTAAACATGAACACAAATGGTTTTGTGAAGCTTTCTCCAAAATGGCAAGAAACAAAACAGTTTTTACAAACGAAAGTAACACAGTGATTTTTTAGCCTTCCCTACGCAGCATCACTCACCCAAGTTGATATACTTTTATCCTAAGTCAAAAGCATGAATATCGTTGGGAGAAAAAGGTAGTCGTTTAAAAACAAGGCCAGGGTCATAAAGGTTGTGAGGATCGCGTTGTAGCTTGCCATTCCACGGATATTCCTACTGCGTGGTGTCTATAAAGTCTGGGTACATGGTAAAAAACACAAAGTCTGGGACCAACCTTCTCGTCCACTTAACAGTACCAACTCGATTCGTTCTTCTTTGGACAGAGCCATCATCATTTAAATAAATAAATCTATGGGGAGGAAAAATAACCTAAACAAATAAAATAGATAGTGAAAACCCATGTACCCAGACTTTGTGGACACCCTGTAGTTGAGGGATCAACCTATTTGTTGCAGGGCGATGACAAGTCTCCCATCCAATCGTGTTAACTGTTAAACTGTTTGCAAACAAGTACACTGCATCGAATCATGAATAGAAATTGCCTGAAACCACGCATTAAGAATGCACGGAACACAAAATCACACATGTATCCATTCAGTACCCACCCACTATGTATCCAGTACCCACTATANACAAGTTGGCGGTCGCATATACGTTAAAGTAATGCATTTCTGTTGAACAGCTCACCTTGGTCCAACAGGCGCTGAAAAATCAAGTGGTTTTAGCTGAGCAGTGGGTGGCGCAGGCCGAGCAACAACCACTTTTCTCGTTTGTTTCACTTGTTGCTGCTGCTTTAGCCTTCTTACACGATATGAATTCTTTCTGACTTCGCGCTGGTCCTGAGTCTCGGTTGAGATTTTTCCCATGGAATGACGAAGCTGTTATTGGAAGTTATTAAACTGATGAAACTACTTGGAAAAAACAAATTATTATAGAAACAACAATCAGTTCGCGGATTCATATAGAAAAGCGTAAACAATGCAGAATGTCTCTTCACGCATTTCGTTTGTCTGTCAAGGCATGTACGTGATGGAAACTACAGCTGGCAACGATACCCTGACAATGTACTGCTGGGGAAAACAACTGTGTAAATTCTTTAAGCACAGTATAAATGGGAATATCATTCTTTCATGTGTGTCGAAACATCCAATAAATTCGGGAAACCTTTTGAGTCCCACGAATTGCTGCGTAAGAAACGCATGAGAAAAACTTTACACTGAAGCCTTACATTCGCCAAATCTTCATATTTTATCGCTAAATTCTGTATCTCTTCATTGTTGATGATCTGGCTTTTCACAGGTTCAGCAAAACCCTCCGGCGAACCCGGTTTTTCGGGAGTTCCAGAGGTGTTTTTCTTCTTTCCTTTATCTGTAAACACATTTTTTCATAAACGCTACCATTGAAACGATGCAGCTAACCGGCATCACCGCGCAGTAGAACGATATTTTACCAAAATACAGCTGTGGATGATAAGCGTAGATTCAAAACCACGTGGGTTGGCCGAGAAGGTCAAATGCAGGTAAACGTTTTTTTACAAAAGCAAAAATTAGAGATGCAGCAGAGAAGTAAGAATACTTTATGGAATCTACCCATGTCTAGGCGTCACTAACTGTCACTAAGTTGAGGCGGACGGACCAACCAGCAAAGCAAATCCAGTCAACACGTCTTCTTCAACCGCTCAACACGTCTTGAGCTTTATCACAACTGGTCTATACGGGAAAAGCTTTGAAATGTTTAAGGTCTTGTCCCGTAAACGTGAAATCGTTTCCTGACGAGAACACCTATTTGCGGACTCAATACTACCACGCCTCACAGCCGATAGAAGCGTTCCGGCAGCAATTACGTATGTACTTCAACGGTACATGCATCGCATCTTGTCTGTGCTGCGCGGTCAAGAGCTTGATTTTTCAAATTCCGATTATCGACTTGACAAACTGATTGCTCAGCTGTTCATCACGTTGAGGTCTCCCTATTCGACGCAAAACTGCGTTGCTGTCGCTATGTTAACCTGAAAAGTTTCGTTTGCCATTTGAAAACAGCTAACATCCATAGCACTACTTTAACAAGTAAATCGATAATATAAAACTTACAACGGTACTGAATTATCCTTGTTGCCATCGACATTTCTTTACCTCTACTCAAAGTCCAGTGGTCAATGGCCGGCACGCTCCACTACAACGGTCAGTTACTAGCGCTTTGGTGAGTTCTGAGTAATACCACAGGGGTAATTGAACCATTTTTCACCCAACAATAGACCGTACCTCACAGAAACGCAAACATTACAAAAAGATCGAGGCTTCAAGAATACGCGGTTGAGACTACGGAACAATGGACATTACCAGCATTGTCAATGGGTTCGTATGAAAACAGAACAAACTCGTTGGAGCGAAAAACGATGCGATCCGATTCTGAATTTTATGTAAGACGGTCAACCACAAACAGCACACTAGATACAGAGTAAGGGCAATGCTTCCGACTTCAACGCAAAACAGAAAAGTAAACTTTTCATAATGATGCAGTCAGAATTACGCAACAGNTTAGTGCCGAAGCATATATCGCTACGAAGTAAGCGAAGCTGCTTTAAAATAATGAATAGAGAAAAGTTGAGAAATTGCTTTGTTTTACTTCATATGCTGCTTACAGTGCGATTTGAAACTCGTTTTGAATTTGAAAATCTTTTACATGTTTTAAAAATTAAGTATTGGCTTTTCTTTGCCTCGCTTTCAAAATATAGGCGAGTCAAAGAAAAACCATTTTAGAAAACTTTCAAAATGTTGCAGATGTACAAACTGACGCTTGCACCGACCTTCACCAAAATCGTGCAATAGTGTCCATAAGACGATTTCTTGTTATCCTGCTTCTTCACCTAAGCATTTGATTCTGCGAATGTTTGCAACTGGGACAAAAATCAAGCGAACATTTTAATTGTATTGTGGATGCAAAGATATCCACCCAGCTCGGGTATCTTACTGACCCGAAGTTTTGCTTACAAAGCTTGGAAAAATATTGTCAGCGTCTAAAGTATTTGTTTCACCATTCGTAAAGGCACTAAAACCTCCAAAGCAGCGGAATGCTTCATCGATGCTGCGAATTTCTCAATGGAACAACAAGCTGAAGTCATTTGCTAGTAACTAAGGAAGTTTAATCCTGTTAAGCCAATGTTTTGGTAGACACAATGCACTTTCAGCGTAGTAACACATATAGCTCCATCGAATGTTTTTCTAAATAGTGTACGTGTACAATTTTCTGACCAAGTCAAATATCTTGGTGAATTTATTAAATGCCTCACTGAAGGATGATAATGACATCCAGAGGCAAGTGAGATCTCTGTACTGTGCAGCAAACAGGGGTGTAGTGGGGTGGGAAGGGCGTTCCCACGCCTTTTTGCGCTGGTAACGTTACTTGAAGATTTAGATTACTTTAAGACATGGCTGTGATCTCACAGATGTGCTAGCGACACGCAGATTTGCAATGCTAGTCATAAACCTACAGTGAAACAGAAATATCCAGTGTAAAAATTCTTGTAAGCGAATGCTCACTTTAATCGAACTATTTGGTGCAGACTTCCTTGTTACTTGGTATGGGAACGCCGTTCCCGCACCTCTTTTTATGGCACTAGTCACTACACCCCTGGCAGCAAATGAACTAAGAGGCACCTTTGCTCAGTGCTCAACTGCAGTAAAAACCACTGTTTCACGCCTATTCCATGCCAATGCATGCTTGCCAATTGTGGAGCAAATACACACAGACTAGCATGAACCGCTTGCGAATTGCTTACAGTAATGGCTACCAGATTAATATGCATTACATACTCAGAAATGTAAGTGATCGCCCACACCAGGTTAACCATTATGTCAGGACCTTTGATGCCTTGTTTAGAAACTATCTGTATGGATGCGTTCGACGATGTGAGTCACTTCAAAGGTCTGATGCTTTTTACAAATCTACATTTTTCCTCCATTATTTAACGCTCTTGTATGACGGGTCGGTGACCATTGCAGTAATTGCTGGTTCGTTGTCTTGGTGTCTGTTTTCTCCAGCATTGCCTATGCGTAGCAATCTAAGCCTTCTGTGTGTTTCGTGGTGCCTCATGATTTTTGTTTTTTCTAAAAAACGATTTGAAAAAAACATTTGAAACGTAGATCAAAACAATTCACGTGCTTCTGTGAGCATCCCATCGGACGATTTTAGCCATTTGCTTCACAACCTGGTGTTATAATGTTCAGTTCTCTTCCCACTTGTGCATTACTATTTGATGGTGAGTGAATACAGTTTAGCTGGTATGTTGTTTCAGTGTTTGGCATTTCCCTGTGTTGTCTGTGCTTATCAATTAACACTTGCTCTGTACTGCACTATGACTACCCATTTTTGTGTTACTCGAGTACCCTTGCGATATGGACCATCAGTCTGACGCAAAAATTAAATAGGTGATATTTAGCAGCCAATAATCTTGATTTTTTATATTGCATATTCATTCTCCAACATTTCAAAACGTTTTATTTTTTTGGTCAATACAAAACTAACTGCACTCTATTTTCTACTCAGGCCTGGAAGTACTTGGCCAAACCATAAAAATGCTTACTACTACCGCTTGATAAACAAAAGAAGCTGATGAAATCAGTGGAAGAATAAAGTTGTTAGGTTCAAACGTATCAACATTGAACTTGAAAGCTAGTAATCTGCAAATACGCCTGAGGCAAATACTGATCTGAGTCGGCGAAATTGGAAAAATGAATAAAAAAACAACGGGAAATTTTACGCATTGACACTTACCGTCGTCGTGAATTGATTCACCATCAGCAGTAGCTGTGCCGGCAGGGTGGTGCGCACCAGCAGCTAGAGAATCTGATGATTTTTTGTCAGTTGCTTTAGCAAGCAACGCACTAGCTTTACTCCACATGGAAGCTTTTCGGGCGTGAATATAAGGCACTCACAAATCTATTTAGCAAGGCTAAACCCTGTGCTTTTTTACCTGATCAAGACTAGCTATCTCTTGCTGAAACAGTTGCACGCTGTATCTGCATTTAATAAACCTCAGCATAACAAGCAGTATGTCACTCGGCTTTTACATGACTTCTCCGCGCAAATCTTTTCAAACATTAAAACGCACAATTGACGTAAACGGAAAAGTATGAATTTGCTGTGAGTCAATTGAATGGTTACATGGGGTAGCATCGCATACGTAACCCTTGCCAACGACCGTAATCAAGAGATTCACTCCAGACTCTTGAAGCTTCAGAAATCTGACACTGTGAGACAATACTTGGGGAACTGGAAACAAACGCTGATTCAGAAAACAATGGACAAGCTAACAAAATGAATTGGCGTGTGATGTTGACGTGCAACGGTCGACCAACGCACAATCATCAGCTGGCAATCGCTAGAAAGTTTGTAAGTATTTTTGATCGAAGAGTGTCTGTAGAAATTGTGAGTCGGTTTGACGTACAGTTATTTACTGCAGACAGCATTGTGCGCCGCTTTCTTAACAAGTTAGACCAAAATTAGAGACTTTTATGCAGAGCATATGGTTTGTTGAATGACGCATACTCGGCATTGTTGTAACACGACTAAAGATGTTGGACAACGGCCCAGTAAGGTGAACTGGGTTTAAAATCATGAAGAGAGAGCTGTTTGCATTGTACTAAAACAACTTATCCATGCGACCGGTTGTTTTCCATAAAAATAAGAAAGCAAAGCAGGAAACAGATTGAAGATAAAGAAATACGCGTTTTGAACTTTGACGCTCAGCCTAACACCAAAAATCCAGAATTGCAGTCATTATGCCTCGAATCTTAGTAGAAAGTTTCATGAAGTCTATAGCGACGAACACATCAAGATGCAGCTGCAGCACTTGCTTTCCTGTGATTAGCGAAGTAAAATTGAATCAAGACAAATTGCTTTTAAGCGGAATGATTTTCCCGTGAAGTCGGCGAATTGCCGGAAACAAGACGATCAAATTGTTTAACCAGTTATTCAAATTTGTTACATTGGCCCACTTACATAAAACGCATTTATGCCATTGATAGAGTACATTTGTGTGGTGTAACCAGACCCATAATCAGCTTGGGTCGCCAGGGGGGGCAAAGGGTTTTCTGAGAGGGGCCCAAATTTTTTATACAATGTCCAATAGTTTTGAGCTATGTCCAACACATTTTTCCAAGAGAGACAAAAAATTTTCTAGGGGGGTCTTCACCCCCCCTAGTTACGGGACTGAGTGTTACAATAGAAACTCAATAAAACATCGACATCGAACATTTCTTAGTTTTGTCAAAACCCGACTCGCATAAATGCAGCCAAGGGTCATTCTCACAATTATAATTATGATTGTATAACTAAGACGAGAATACGACATACTTCACTTTTTTGGGAGAACTCATGTATTGCAAAAGAGTCCGATGCGTGGAAAAAAAGTTTTTAAGGCAGCGCCATCATTTTGTTTCCCTTTAACATACAACTTACTCTGTGGAACACGTCAGTTTTAAAATATTTCAGTGTTTGCTCAACACACAGCCGCCAAGTTGACAGTAAGTTGCTCCTGAGTAGGCTATTACGCATAAATATTTTAGATTATGGGCAATTAGCTGCCCGCGGGTCATATGTGGCCCGCCATATTTTTTTCAG
>JGI24021J15306_10004174_pt1 | contig 16669 bp, 11 predicted proteins | sample Ectturendosymbi1_FD_15306 | JGI IMG/M metagenome (IMG submission 15306) | reverse complement strand
GTAGATCTACAATAAAACTGTGTAATGATTTTACAATCCATTTTTCATGCAAACCTCGTGAAATCGATTGTCTCACTTAGCAGTTATTATCCGGTTAGCTAAATTCCAAATATACGGATATATCCGTTATCCGGATAGTAAAAATGATTGATATCCGAACTAACCCTATCTGCAACGAAACACCTGTTATGAACGTGGTGTGTTTTCAAACATGGTCCGTTATGAACGCAGAACAGTCGCCACAAAGTTTTCAATCGGGGGGCATGACATTCTAAAAATTTGCAAAAGCTCCATTGATTTATGGTGTTTCATGTTTCAATTTGGGGATCACGGTAGATTGCGGGAATGTATGAACGTGGTCTGTTATAAACAGGTCTGTAACAAACGTGGTCTATTTTAAAAGAGAACCGTTAGTAAGAAATACGTTCTGCCTGATTGCAACCACCGGTGCTAAATTAATGAGTCTTTAGTATCGATGATCATGCCGTTAATAGCAAAAAGCAAATGTTGAATCCGTCACTGAACGACGTAGGACAACTGCATTTTTAAGACCTTGCGTTGGTTTTGAAACGAACCACTGAATAACTTTGCCACTAGCAATGGAACACATTCCACGAGTACATGTGGTTTTAAGCGCAGTGTTGGGAAAGGAACAGTGCGGGGCGGGAAGACTTCAAATACTTGCAGATGCGGACAAAAAATGTCAACAACCTTTTTGTGATTCTAAAACGATGCAACACGTATTTGCCAAATGCAAACGCTGAAGGTTTTCAGTCTGATCAGCATGCAATTAACATCTGTTCTGATATTCTTCGTTTTCCTCTTGTACTAATATCCTACGGAATACAGCAAATTTCAGCCCTTACCAGCTACCGTGGGGGTTAATTCAACGAACACTGGTGTGAACAGCAAGATGAAGATAATTTAACTGGAAGACTGGTTACACTTACAAGCAGTAGCTCGCTGCATGACTTTGCTCAAGCACGAGTACAATCATACACGTTACGGATTAGCGGACTAACTTTTTGGCACCAAAAGTGACAATTCAAAATTCAGAACATCAACTCTCTGCGGTGAACGAAAATATTGCTAGCGCCATCAAGAATCCGTTTTACTAGCGGTATTGTTCATTGAAACACGTAATTGCACACCACTTGCACTTCATGTCATAATCAATACCTGCACCCTACTTAGGTACGAAGATTCAATCTTACTGACCACCTTAAACTGCACTCGAGACTGATGTCCACCACAAACCTACCTCCAACACAATATAATCAGCACAAATTTTAAACCAAAGTTTATTTCTACAACAAAACCGTCTCAAACATTAAAAATTGACAAACTACGGGTTGCTTGCAGCGAAGTTTGTTTTTGTAAACACCATCTACGTCCAGCGTCATTAAACAGATCTACTGGCAGCATGATGTGTAAGAGAATGGCTCGCCAGCTCAAGCAAATTATGATTTTCCAGCTTCCCATCGTTTGAAGCGCTCAACGACCTTCGACTGAAATACAGTAACATGTATCTGCCAGTTTGCTCAACAATATATATTATGAAAGTTAAACGTTACTTGGAAGCGGCTTCAACACGAAACGGCACTAACACAAACTTCAGATTTAATGCTGCCATGAGTATTTCGGTTAAACACAAGAAAGTCATTTGCATGCACACTACCATCGCAAAATGGCAAGAAGGAATGTTGAAAATAAGAGTCGACTTACTCAACCAAAATTAACGAACAAATTTAATATTGACAGAAACACTAGTAAGATGGAAGCCACATGTACTTACTGTACGCAGAAATATCGATTTCATCCGGCAACTCAGTGACATTCACTTCAAATCTGTCCTGAACATCGTTCAAGGTTTTCGCATCGGTTTCATCCGAAACGAAGGTAATGGCCAAACCTTTCGTTCCAAATCTTCCAGCTCGAGCGACCTAAAATATACACAAAATTAATGCCAAGCATTTCATTGTCTTTACAGGTAACTTGATAACCAGCCTCATGAAGAATGATGACATCAAAAGGACATCAGGATGTGAACAGCAAAGTTCTAATCATCGGCAAGTAGTTCCAAAACAAAAAATGAACCGGCGGCTTACTCTGTGAAGGTAAGTATCTGAATCCTCTGGCATGTCATAGTTAAAAACTATATTCACTCTTTCAATGTCCATTCCTCGACCAAACAAGTTGGTAGCAACCAGAATGCGACGCTCGAAGTTCTGAAAAACGACAAATCATAAGCCAGGTATTTTATGTTCCATCACACACTGAATGCGAAGTATAGGACAGCATATTTGAAAATTATGTGGGTGTCACTTTCGGTTGCAGGTTGCGCGCACGAATCGTTCGGACTAGCAGGTGACACTTAGCTACGTGAAGACAAAACAAAACTACCCGCCATTGTCACAACCAAAATACTTGCGTCTCGTGATGCAACGCACATTTCTTAAATGAGGATTGTTCGTAAGCGAATATCAACCTTCACCCGAAACCTATCAATACCTTAAACAGCTGGTATCTTGACAGTCGTTCTTCTTGATTCATAGCTCGATGTATGTCAATGGCTGGGAAGTTCTGTTCTTTCAGTAGTTGAGCAAGTGCTATGCACCTCTGAACAGATTTTACGAAGATCACTACCTAAGAAAAGACACAAGAACTCGTTAGTTGCACTTCCACGAAAACGCATCAGCACTTGTTGATGATCCTACTTGATTGAATTCCAAGGCATCCAGTAAATCGAACAACTTTCTGTTTTTTTCGTTGTCTCTTAACTTCACATAATGCTGCTGCAATCCATGCAATGTAAGTTTCGCTTCATCATCAACGTACACTTCCATGGGCTGTTAAAGTACAAGCAACCATTTGTTCAAAGAACAACAATCACTTTCTGACAGCCAGCCCTTGTCATCGAACAGAAAACATCCTTGTCATTTTAAGGTGAGAACAAAGGGCAGACAACTTTGCAACTGATTGGTTGCAGAAAACGCAATCTACCGTGTTTATTCGAGTATAAGTCGCACCTCTATATTTGACCTGATCAAACGGTACAAAAATTTTTGAACATTTATTATCAAAATCACGCAACAAAAACTTAAAAGCCATCAAAGGTCACTACATTCACTGTCCTCAAATAGTTTATCCCCGTCTAGTTTGCCTTTGCGTTTTTTCTTGCGATTGCCATCGTATGCATGCATACACATGAAGGCACAAAGCGCCGTCTAGATCAGCGCTCTTCAACCGGTGAACCACTAGAAAAGGTTCACAAAGGTGCATCACAAGCTTGTCACACTAAACAGATAATTTTTACAAAAACTTTCTGTTAGGCAAAAATGAACCATTAACCAACCAATGACTTTCAGAATTTAACCTTTGCACAATNTAAAGTGCGTTTTTCTNGCGATTTGTCATCGCATGCATGCACCATATCAAGCTAATTGTGATTAGGTGACTATTTGATTCATAAGTAACGGGCAATGAGCCATTATTAATTGAATTATGTAGCTGAGTTACTGAATTAGGGGACTTGCTGATTTATACCCGGGTACTTACAAGCATGGGCGCAATTAGGTGGGGGTCACGGGGGAAGTGTTTACGTAAATAAGGTGCACCAGTTCGTCAAAATATCTTTTAAGGGTGCACCGTAACAAAAAAGGTTGAAGAGCACTGGTCTAGATAAAACGCGCACAGTAGCAGCGTACTTGCGCATGTCACATCTCTTGTCGCACCTGACTTTTTGTGTAAATTTTTAGTACAAAAATGCGACTTATTCTCGAATAAATACGGTAAATTAATTATGCGCTAATCTTACTAACAAATTTTGGCAAACAATGTAGAAGAACAAATAATGGACTTCACACTATTAAACAGTGCTTATGCTGCACTGTAACAGTATTTCTAATATTATGTACCTGCACAAGGTATGGGCGTAACGTTTGCAGGATTTATTAATCGCAATAGAAGATAATGCTGGAATCTTCTTATTATGTCTAACTGTATTCAGTATTACATGCTGGTTGCCGATATGAATGAAAATCTTGAAAAGGATTATTTTGACATTGTGAGATGGGCCTAATTCCATATAATAACTGCAACATACTACATCTGAAGAAACCATAATCAAAATTAAATCAGCTAATTCATTAGAGCAGAGGTCACCTACCTTTTTGAAACTGCGAGCTACTTTTTGTGTAGCGATTAATGCTAAGGGCTTTAAGTTTGATACAAACTTACGATTTAAAAATTTGCTCAATTTACCTTCAATTATTTTAGTATTAATATGCATTAATATGAAGACATTGATCATGCTAATGATATTTTTAGAACGGGCCCGCAGGCGACATACATGGTCTTGGTGCGACCGCGACTTGGTGCGCGGGCATAAAGTTGGTGACTCCTGCATTTAGTGTTTGCAATCATGCCAACACTTCACTAAACCTATGAAATCCAGTACATAAATCGGAGCTGTGAGGAACTTTGAACATGCGCCAATTAAAGTATATACTGGACGTGTTAACTAGTGTATCTTGGGAATCATCAAACCACTTTTTAATACAGTACTGTGACTCTTATTAAACTCTTGTTAGGTGCGTAAGATATGATGTGCATTAAAATTTATAAGTCTTCTCACAAGATCCAAAATTTTCTAGTTTTAGCTGCTAGGTCTGCAGTTCCATTACCTTGTTTGACAACTTTACCTCAAGATTTCTACGGTACTTTGAAACAAAACAGTAAGTTGCTCCACTCTAAGGTCAACACATCGCAGAAAAAAGCTTGACCCACAGCTTATAAGTACCTTTTTTGCAAAATTCTAACACAAGCTATGCTTAGAATTAAGATGGGCTTAGAGCTACAGAACTATCAAGCTAGGTACACATATGAACTGAATGTACTTTTGAACAACCATTGCTCCGTGGCATGGCACAGAATTCTGAAGCATTAATTTTAACCTTTGATTTATGATGAAAACGACAAGTAGTCCAAACGACATTAGCAATTATTTTTGTCTCGTGACAATCACGACGTGGCAGTGTGTGATGATGTATTAGCCATGATATCGGCTTTGCAAAAGCAATATCCAATGAAGCTCCTTGAGCTCACAACGGGAGAACTGGCAATTGTAATGGATGCTGGATTTTTTAACTGGGCTAAGAAAANAATTTCATGCCCTATCTAATACATGCAAGAATTGCGTGTATTTGTTTTTTTCAGTCATGGCCAAAAAATTTTATTACNTCATTTCAGTCAGAATGTTCGAAAATANAGGCTAAAAAACATTGTTATGGTGAGTTCTAATACAACTGTGAGGCAAATTACCAAAANTGTCTCAGCAAAAAAAACAGATGTGGATGGGCATGATCAAGGTCTACAACTCACACCCAAAATCGCGTCTGAGTTCATCATAAAAAAGCTTTGTTTACAGGCAATTCTTCCACACTGCAGTGGTTTTCAGCCAAAGGAAGAAAAATAATCAACAAAAAATATTTAGCCTGTATCTTAAGTTACCTGCTTGAACTGCCATCTGTTAATTGCTAAAGAACGTAGTTTCCCAAACAAGCAAGCAAAATGTTTTACATCTGTTAACTTAACACTAACTATTCAAACCATGCATTTAAGTATAAGTTTGACAGCTTTATCCTGTAGAGTACAACAAAGTGTTCCGGCAAGGTTGAAGAGCGTCCACAAAAACCTGGAATGCCATCCTGAGTAGAATCCATACCAGGTTTAAATGCCAAGATGATTTCATTGCTAGATTCTCTATGAGGGGGACAAGTTGATGGAGGCTTCTTCTTTTGCAAATCCACAAGAAGGGAACATGCACCAATGAAGGATCAACATTCCTTATTGTTGCAGAGATGAATACTGAAGTAGGGTTTAGGAAAGGAAATCATGGAACGGTAGACTTTTTAAGACATTAAAATGGAATTCAGAAATAGAAAGATCAGGTATATATTGAAGTGTGGAGTTACAGGCAATGAGGTAAAAGGTAAACATAAATGATGACTCAATGACCCAAGATGTATGGGGAAGGACATATTCCAAGATGTAGTCAAACCAAGAGGTACCCCCAGGGTAGTTCCCACAAGGCCCCCCAGGGCAATCACATTTTTGTGACAATACAATGCATAGACAAAAACTTCGGTGACAGTGCNAAGGCCCCAATACTGAACTATGCAGCAGGAATTTTCATTACGTCTTGCATGAANTTCTTGCACACAGGACGAATATCTTTGCTCAGGGTGGCACTGAACATCATCACTTGCTTTTCATGTGGTGTCAAACGAAATATATCTTGCACGTCACGACGCATATCTGCAACATATCATCAAACTTTGAATTATTTTCAAAATAAGACGGCTCTAGAGAAAACATTAAAATATGTCCTTGATTCAACACAGAATGAAACATACTTAAGCAACACAAATTATATTAAAAATAATAAATCTGTTAGCAGAGTTGATTGCAGGGCTTGTTTGCAAAAAGCTATTGCAATTGGGAGCAATGTTGAATTGCTTGACAGTTGTCAGCATTGTTCTGTAAGATATTATCATGTACATGTATTAACATGTATATAATATTTTCTACGCACAAATCACAATGAGACTCAGTTCTAGAAGAAATTCAATTTCAGTTTACACTAGCTGCTGTATGATTCCCTGTGACCACACAGTGATGAAATCAGTGTGTGGTGGATAAGGTTTCAAAACGTTGATATTCGAGACAATAAGCACATAAAAGAGATTGTGACACCTCACTCTCAGTATGTGACTCTAGTCTCGTTTCGAAACATGTAGCTTAAGCATTGACATGCATACCTAGCTGTTCCAGCATTTTGTCACACTCATCCAAAATGAAATGTTTGATATGTTTCAAGTTTAATGCATTGGAGCGAATCAGAGCCAACAAGCGACCTGGTGTTCCCACAACAATATGAGGGCAGTTGTTTTTAAGAGTTGCTTGATCTTTTGTGATGGGAAGACCACCAAAGAAAACTGCAACCTAAGTAACAAAATCACAGTCATTTTGGCGTAATCTACAGGAAAAAAACACGTATTCAATATTTTGGCAAATATCTTAAATGAGCCCCCAGTCACAGGACAGATAAGAAAGAAATCATAGATGGTCAACTTCACAACAATTACCCTGGCTTCTATTGATACATATAAGTGTTGTTGACGATTTGCCATCACCACCATACTTGGTAAGGCAGAACAACTACAACAGAATGATTGTGTTATTCTAATGCAGCTGTCCAATTAACTCATAGAATGAGCCGGACCGATGTTTACGCTGCAACAACTTTTTAATACTTAACACCTTGAGAGCCAGTGTATGATATATTCATACCTGGAATTCGGCCTAAAACCAGCAGTTTTCGGTGGCCTTACCAATGCCATAGCTCCTCCACTGATTGTGCTAGAGAGCTGTTCAAACTAGAGATCGACCGATATGGCTTTTTTCAGGCCGATACCGGTATTTCCAAAATTTTTAAATCTTGTTTTCTGCTTCATTATAGAAAATATGATGTATATTATGCCTTACCTTTTTTCAAAACCTTAAAAATCAGGATTGATAAGCTAGGATTTTTGAAATTGCAGCAATTTCAATACTTGATTAGCCTAACTTGTTAGCATAGTATACACTGTTTACAATAAATAAACACAGTGCCATGAATAAAAAAATAATGTTAAAATAACAAAGCCATATGAACAGAACACTGAATGTAAGAGAACTGCCTACAGTGTTTAAACCTGAAAAAGCAAAAACAGTGCTTGAAAGTTGAAAGGTGCTGAACAATGAAAAGGAAGTACAAAATGGAGCATCACATTAAGGAGGTCAAAATTAGTACAACACTGTAATCAATTAACCATTGCCAAAAATGAAAATATTTCCAAAACAGCAGTAACTTTTTGGTCTTTTATAGTATGTTTGTCAACAGTTACTGTACTACATATATCTTGTAAAATCTTGTTTTTGTATATGTTTCACAAATCAACCTTTCAGACTCTTCTGCAACTCAGTGGGTTTTCAATTTGAAAAGTCAATCCACGCCGTAAAGAACCAAATTTGGAATTTAGATGTAATGTAACATTAAACAACTGCATGTCCTTAAAAAAGAGTAACTAGTTCCATTAGTTACTCTGCAACTGAAGTACTGGCATTGGTATGAAATTAAATACCTCAACTGATTTGTCAATTCTTAGTAGTTCCATATCAACAGATTAAGATTATCATGCAGAAAGCACATTTTTTCTGCATTTTCACCAAGTAGCCTACAGTGAGTTAGCCGGTCATCTACAACCTAGCCTAAACCAAAGCAGCACAAGGCTATAACCGATTGCTGCCCCTCCGCCAAAAGTAAATTCCATAAGAAAAAGTCGCCATAACAATAGCTAAGAAGGTGCACATGTGCGATTACACATCCGATGATTGTGCAATAATGCCACGGTAGTTCTGATCCAATCACAAACAATGCGCTTTTAACTTGCGTAAGCTGCAAACGTTGCTGATCGTGTTTAACAAACGGACAACAGCAATTGTGATGCAGCAATGAACACTGACTACTGCGCTGCTATTGGACCGAACAACAAATTATCACTCCAATGTATTATTTGTGAAATGTTGGAGTAGCGCTCCCATAGCTTGTGTGCCACATCCACAAACGCTGGCTTCACATTTGCAGCAGCTTGAATTGTGAGATCACAAGTATCATAATCATGCTTCGTGGAAAGTGTCGATTAAGTTAACCCACAAACACGATGTTTTAGCTTGCGTACAGTGTAAACTAGCGCGCTTATAGCCTAATACATCAAGCTAAGAAAAGTAGAATCCTTTTAAGATGTTACTTGCAACTGCTTCATAGCGACAGTTGTTGTCACTAATGAGTAACGATTGCATTTGTAATCATATTCACAACGCCATAAAAGTTGCTTAACATAACGCAATTTAATCTGCGCTGAACTAGGCATCGATAGGACTTCTGCACCTAAGTACCAGCCAAACTTTTCATGCTGCGAAAACTTCTGGAGGTATAACGGGAGTTTATTCGTACACAACCCTGCACAGGGTAGCTTCAAGCATTGCGAAACTTCTCGATGATGCTTTTGTTTCGGCTGTGACGGCCCAGGGGTGATCCATGGTTAATCTTGTCTGTTTGTTTATAAAACCGCACCTGCTAGCATTGTTGTAAGATAACTGTCTTCACTTGCTTTGTTGTGCTTTCTTGCGCAAGTTGTCTGGATGCGTGAGGAATATAACAGCGTTTGTCACTCCTATTGAGGCCGATAATATCAGCGGTTTTGGCCGATATATCGGTAAAACCCAAATATCAGTCGATATATCGGTCGATCTCTAGTTCAAACCCTCAAAAGATTCAGCAAGTCTAGTCTGCACTCAAAAAAAATTTTGGTTGGGGGTTGCAGATTTTTTGTGAGTGATGTCACAAGTGAAGCAGCTTTTTGGCCATATTGTCTCACGTTACCTGGCCTAGGGCCCAACCGCTAGGCCAAAGTATTTCGCTGAAGTTTTCATTGGAAATTATGCTCGAGTCTTTTGAGCCTTTGATTGACATTCTAGCGTTTCTGGTTCAACAGGTAATGATCTAAAATAAACAAAGTAATTATGTAATTAATTAAATATTTTGTTTACTTTAGACCGTAACTTTTGAACCCGAAACCCCAGCACGTTATCCAAAGTATCAAAAGACTCGGATCGCAGCCTAGTTTCTAATAAAAACTTCAGCGAAATACTACCATCTAACGGTTTGGGCTCAGGTCCAGGTGAAGTGGGTCAAGGCTGCTTAAAGTCCTCCATTTATGACGTCACTCACAAAAAATTAACAACCCTCGACCAAATTCTTTCATTGCGAACTACAAGACTTGCTGAGCCTTTTGAGTCTCTGAACAGCTCTCTACTGCTTTCGGCACCAGAGTTACGCTTACGCAAAGCCGCATGTGATTCGTTTTTTTGGCCACGAAATCCTCGAAGCTTGCCGGAAGCGAAAGTGTCAAAATGGGAATTAATAGATGGCGACTAATTGAATCACTTGATGTGATATTAACTAACTCCCTGTTACAAATGACCTTGATCGTGTTTTTATGAGAAATTACTCCTTGTTCTATGGTGATTTGTCCATAACTTGTTGGCTTCCAGCTGCTTTCGAAAAAAAACGCCTAAACACATGTGGCTTTGCACGGGAATATCTCTGCTCCTGTTCAGGTTACNGACAGGGTCGAAGCGTCAAAAGACGTGGCAAGTCTTCTTGTCTGCAANCGAAAAAAAAAAATTTTTGCTTGGGGGGTTCGGGATTTAATGAGTGACGTCATAAGTGGAGGACTTTTAGGCCACCTTGGCCCACTTTGCCTGGCCCTCGGCGCCAACCGTTAGGTGGTAGTTTTTACTGGAAACTAGGCTACAATCAGAGTCTTTTGATAGTTTGGATGACCTGCTGAGGTTTCAGGTTCAAAAGTTATGATTTGTAAAAATATTTGACTAATTAGTTAATTAATAACTTTGTTTATTTTAGATCATAACTTTTGAACCAGAAACGCTAGAAAGTCGATCAAAGGCTCAAACGACATGGACTCGAGCCTAGTTTCCAATGAAAACTTTAGCGAAACACTTTGGCCTAGCGGTTGGGCCCTAGGCCAGGCAACATGAGCCAAAATGACGCTAAAACTACTTTACTTATGACGTCAGTCACAAAAAATCCGCACCTTCCAACCAAAAAAAATTTTTTTTCGAGTGCAATCTACTAGACTGACCGAACCGTTTGAGGCTCTGAACAGCTCTCTAGCGCAATCGGCGGAGGAGCTAGGGCGTTGGTAAGGCAACCGAAAACTGCTGTTTTTTTAGGCCAAATCGAAGTACGAATATATCATATGCCAGCTCTCAAAGTGTTAAACAAATCGTAGGTTTCAAAAAATAATTCCAAAAATCTGCATTAGAGGTCTAAGTTACTCAGCATCACAATTGTAGGGATACAGGGTTCCCACACATTTTCAAAGAATATTTTCTATGCTTTTTCAATACTAAATTTAACAACATTAATGCCATCAGTTATCTTCATTTTTCCAAAATTTTATCCAAGAAACACAATGCAAAAACATTTGCAAAACTGTCATTGGTGGCAAAGAACAAAATTTGAAGAAAAAATTGGCTGAAGTTGGAATTGCAATACTTCATGTACATTTTGGCCACACTCAATACCTTTTCAAAATCTTGAAAAGTCATTTCAGAATTCAATACTTTTTCAATACCACGTGGGAACACTGGGGATATATTGTGTAAGCTATTATCAACCTTGGCAGCACATGAATGCTAAACTGTTGTGCAAATTACAAAATCAACAGTACCTTATTGCCAGGCATGTACTTTGAAAAACGTTCATATTCTTTGCTGATCTGGAAAGCTAGTTCTCGTGTATGGCACATCACCAACACCGACACCTAAAATCAAAGGAAGCGATCAGAAAAGTTCCATGTATGTGGTGGGTATCACCAAATCTTTACAGCAAGTTTTTTGTTTGCAGAAACGTACATACCTGTCCATCAACAGGTTCAAGCTGTTGCAATGTAGCCAACACAAAAACAGCTGTTTTACCCATTCCAGACTTGGCCTGGCACAGTACATCCATTCCAAGAACAGCTTGAGGGATGCATTCATTCTGAACTAAAAAATACAAATAGACTCTACCTACACCATTACTTTCTTTCATGGATTTATCAAAAGAATTGTGGTCACTATTACCCCAAGTTTAAGTTAAGCAATTCGGCATTTCTGCCAACTACACTTCTTGAAAATCAATAAGCACAGTTATATAAGCCACCCTGATTGGATGGTTTACTTGAAACTGCTTTCTGAGTTCATGCAGATCATACCTAACCTTGGTACCTTCTCACAAATTTCAATATCGATTGGTTTTTTCTATACAGTATTTGATCAACAACAGTGCTTTTCAGGGAGCATACAATTTGCTTAGATAATTTTGAAGCCTGCATGAAACGTGTTTCAAACTCAGATAGCTCCGAAGGCCGCATTATGACAGCCATTGCAACAATGGCAGTACATGAACCTTACAATAAACAGGTTTTACATCCCATTTCCTGTGAAAGCTTTTGTGAATTTGGGCAAATCATTTCTAACCTTCTCTATGTTCGTTTAAACGGAACTTGTTGATTTTTGGTCAAGCACTTTTAAAAGAACGGTGAATAGACTAAAAAACTTAAATGTTGAATGTGTATGAAAATTCCCAAACCAGATTACAGGCTGCACAAAATGCTCCTGCAGGCCACAAGTGTGTTTGAGACCCCTGAAATCAACATTGTGAATAACACACTGGAAAGCTAACAAGATCACATTTCAACATTTTGCTCACCACCACCAGCAGAAACAAAATCGAATCATGTAGGAAAAGTTAAATGTGGACCCAACTGCTAATAGACACTATAGCAGGGGCGGTCAAGTGCCACATATGGCTCTTATGTAATTACCAGAAGTCCTACTACATAACATGCATAACTGTAAATAGCTTTCATTGTCATGTTGGTGTGTGATATCTACAATAAATCTAGCTGAGCAAAAGTATGTGTGTGAGTGAGGAAGAGATAGAGTAATGGTTATGTGTGCCCATGTGTAATGATGTGGCTCTTTGCAATAACACGATAAGAAATGTGGCTCTTGGTCTCCGACTGTTTGGCCACCCCTGTACTATACAGTACAATAAAGGTTTAAAGCAGTGGTCTTTAACATTTTTTGTAAAATCGCCCCCTTACAGAAACTTTACTTGGAAATCGTCACCCTGCCAGTAGTTTTTTCGCTGTTTGAAAATATTACTTTGTTTTGGAAATAATTCACTGCCAATGAAATATAAATGGGAATTCTAGTCAACATAAAACGAATGCAAATGCATTTGTAGAATAAATGTTTATCATTTCCAAAAAAAAACAGCTGGTTCCAACTAATGCAAACCTTATGGTTGGTCTTTTATCTGCAAGCTTTTTCAAAGCAGTTTGCAAGTTGCTCAATTTAAGTCACATGGCCTTTTCCTGGTCTTGTTCATGTCAAGGTGATTGCGGTATTTGTTACGCATATGCAGTAGGCTGCTTGGAAGAAACCTTGCTCAGCAAAATACATTGTTGGAAACGCCAGTAATAATAGCTTCACTTGTTCCCAAAGCTCTGGATAACTCTCACTGCACTTAATCCCAACAATTTACCATCCGTGTGTATGAAATACAACACGGGTTTCATCGTCACTTTGAATGTCAATGAGACGTTCATGGATGGTGGAATCCATTCGCTTATGCTAGCTGGCGAAAAATTATTTCACCCAGTAACGTTCTTTGCAATTTAATTTACGGTGTGATCTCCACACCAGAATAATTTCAGAGCAGTCTTCAAACAACAGGTGGCTAAAAGGATTTTTTGGACTCCTTTGTTTGACCAAGATAGGGTGTTTGGATTTACTTGCCGGTCTAAGTTACTCCTTTCATAGTATACTGTTGTTATACTTTGTCATTAGTCAGATGAACACAGACAGCTGTATCCACAGTACAGCAGAACACTTGAACTGACTGAAAAACATGATAAGCCCATTTTCTAACTTACGGCCTGCTGTAATTAGTTTCACTAGCCATTAATTGCTACGGAAATGGTCTCGCAACGGTCATATTTCCAGTATTTTTACAACAAAACACCCTTAGGTACATTGTTTTACTCAAGGTACTCATCAAAGATTACAAAACACATGATAACAGAATGTGACATTTTTTGCCTATGAAACAATGATTTGGCAATGCTCTACCGGAAACGATGAGGACTTGTTTCAAGACAAATTTGCAAATAATAACACATAAGGTTGGAGCGATTTGTGGCAATTCACGACAAAAAAAAGTAATTAGGGGTACACTTGACGGCAACTTGCAGTTAATATTTGCTATCGCCGTGAAAATCGATGGCGCGATGATTTAGTGGTAGCAGTGTTGTGATTTTTGGGCCATTTTCAGTATCTTCAAAGAAGCTAGTATTTTTTCTCTTTAAAAACTGGAGTTTGTCCGATTGGGTATTTTCCGATAGCTATTCTTTTTACCAATATCAATATCAGTACAATTAAGCTAATTAATGAATACACAAAACGTCCAAAACACTGCATGTTGATGTATATATGCTGACACATGTCATTGCTTGCTGTGACGTTGGTCATGCAATGATTGTGTTAACCAACCCAGTAAACTACTCAGTACAACGATTTCTTCACTCATTTATCTCATTTCAAATATTAATCAAACACAACAAAAAAACACACAATCCACACATTCATAATCTTCGTGAAAACTGCAATGCTTGACTCCCAACCTGTGACAATCTCAGTGGTCTTGGATAGATGGTGGAGTTAAGTGTTACACAGAACATTGTGAGTTTGATTATTACGTCACCAGTCCAATATCATGTGCTCTATAAACTTTGTTACAAAACATGGAGTCGAAAGTGCATTAAATGTTTTGAATCCAAAGGAAAAAACTTTTTATCAATTCAAATTCTTAGTTCATTTTAACCTGCAGAAATCGCCCCCAAATCTCATAAACCACAAAATCGCCCCCACAGCGCATGAAATCACAACTGAAATATACTTCAGTGCTTGGGTTGTGTCAATGACACAACACAAAAATCATAGAAATGTACCTCGAATGTTTGCTTTTTTCAAGCATGCTGGTGCTTTTTACTCANAACTGCAAAACATCACCAAGCAAATAACAGCTAACATACACTGCACATACCTTCAGATGGATGCTCAAAACCACAATCCACTATTGCACGCAGCAACTCAGGCTTCAGCAAGAAGTCTCTAAAGCCTGAGCTATGTATAGAAACATAAGTGCCCTTTACGTCTTTTTTCTGGTCCTTTGTTTTATCTGCTGCTAGTTCAGTAGTTGCTTCATGCTCATCTTCTTCATAATCTAACAGTTCTTCAGCATCAGTCATATTGATTGGCAATTTTACTGCAAATACATAATAATATGTAAACACTTTCACTACCACAAAAGCTTTCTTAGAAATCCCAACCTAGAAAACTTGGGGATAGACATCAATTTCATTAGGTTTGGACTGGCAGATCTAGAGTTATTATTTTTGTTTTGCTCCTCAATGCAAATGCCAGCTGCTGGAAAAATATAAAAGCAGTGATAAATCAAAAACCGCTCGATCAATTTTGGAAAAATTGGCATCAATTTTCCTAAAAATTTGTAGGTGTAAGCCAGGGGTGTACAACCTTTTGCTATTGCCGGCTGCATTACTTTTATTTATATCAAGTACGGCCGCCAATTCACACAACACACACTTGCGGCTATGATTAGCCGTTACTGCCAAGTGCCAACCAACACAAAACACATTCAAACATAAATTGCGTATTGATTCTATAACTCTTTGTGACATCACCATCCAGATTGTTACGCATAGTGTCAACTGATTTTCTTGCCTTGCATTTGTTTTGCTTCAATATACGCCAGCACGGCCGCCAAATCTTATATTTTAAATTACATGTGGATGGCCGCAAATTTCATTATTGAAGGCCGCATGCAGCCGCTGGTTGTGCACCGTTGGTGTAAACATATGTGAAAAGGAACGAAAACGTAAACCATGTGGTTCCACCCATGGGCTGAATTATAATGAAATGACCCAAGAGAGAAGTTTAAGAAATTTTTGAAAAAAGTAGAGAAAAAGTGGTCACATGAATTGAAACATGCAGCCACTACTAATGAAAGTCACCATGGTGAAAACCGAACTGAAAACCATTGACACAGCAAATGTAAACGCATCCACTATGCTACAGCAGCACCATTAGAGTAACAAACAATGCTTTATTTGAACCCCATCACATGAATCGGATCTGTAGCCACTTCCAACTTTTAATATTACGAAAGTGAAATCACCAAACTTTAAAGTTCTGAAGTTGAAGTGAAATGAAACATTAATTAAACGGTCAACTTAAGTTGAATGCCAAATCATAAAATAATGTTAACGAACATGTTGGTGGTCTCATTGTGATGCACTGACAACAAATACATGCATGAAAACTGTTAGTTAAATATTTACGAAGTTACGAAAAATATTTCACCTCGCATAAGGTACCCTACCAAAACCACTTCACCTGCCATGGCATGGGCAACACTGCATGTAAACTGTCGACTCATTGCCCTACAGATGCAGTGTTAGGGCTACAGTTTCAGTGTTTAGGAGTACGGCTTTAGTCATCTTTGGTGTTTAGAGTATTTATGAGCAGATTGGTGTTTTGATGAATGGTCTTTAACACTTTGAGAACCAGGGTACGATATATTCGTACTTTGATTTCAGCCTAAAACAGCAGTTTTCGGTTGCCTTACTAACGCCCTAGCTCCTCCGTCGATTGCGCTAGAGAGCTGTTCAAGGACTCAAACGGATCAGCCAGCCTAGTAGATTGCACTCGAAAAAAAAATTATTTTGGTTGGGGGGTGCGGATTTTTCGTGACTGACTTCATAAGTAAAGTAGTTTTGGGGTCATTTTGGCTCATGTTGCCTGGCCTAGGGCCCAACCACTAGGCCAAAGTATTTCGCTGAAGTTTTCATTGGAAACTAGGCTCGAGTCCATGTCTTTTGAGCCTTTGATCGACTTTTTAGCGTTTCTGGTT
>JGI24021J15306_10004173_pt1 | contig 16669 bp, 11 predicted proteins | sample Ectturendosymbi1_FD_15306 | JGI IMG/M metagenome (IMG submission 15306) | reverse complement strand
CAGAGTTATAAAAGAGCCTCATTTTGAAGCCTGAACCCGGCCATAGCCCGAATGCACAAGCCGAAACATGGCTCGAGCCCGACATTTATTTTTGAAGCCCGATTGAGGCCTGAAAACCAAATTTACCGAGGGAGTTCAGATATGCGCAACTGCGTATTTACAGAAAACGTTGTGTGCAGTGGCGATTCAGGAATGAAAAAACTGGGGGTCACTGCGGGGCAAAGGAAAAAGTAGGGGAGCCAACATAAAATGTCTCTCCTGCATGGTGATTTTCCGTTGTAATGAAGATTCATTTGCTATGTTTAAACCTATCAAACCCAAGACAGGCTTGTGAATATTGTGAGAACCGTCACCAGAAAGTCTTCAAATCGTTTAAAATTTTGCCGTCTGAACGTTATCTGCTGTATATGTCAATCAAACGAATTTGAACATTAAATTAAGCAAAACACTGGGGGGGCAATTGTGTGGAGGTGTAATTGCGGGTATACAGCCACGATCGTGCCTATTACAGATACTGCATTGTTGACCATAACTCGCCAATGCATCGCGCTAGAGCAATGGTTTGCAACCTGGGCTCGCGACCTCCAGATGCTCGTGAATCATTTTTGAAGGGGTCGCGAATAGATAGTTTGTACACAGCTGTATTACGTTTGCTGTATTTGAGTTTTGCATGGGGGTCCTTGGCTTATAGTGGGTTGCTATGATGGGCCGCGGTACAAAAAAGATTGAAAACTACTGCGCTAAAGAGTCCGAGAAGACATCCTCGGATTCGGAAGACAGCAATCGATCCAAAGAGTTTAAAAAAAAGGTACCTCAACATTTGAAAATTTTGAGTAAAATGCAAATTTTTGATTTTTCGGGAGCGATTTTTTCGCAATTTTCCGAAAAATTCAAAAAACTCCTTTCACGCTTCCTTGTTAGCTTTTTCCAAACGTTTTTTTGGCTTGGGCTACGTCTGAAGACCCCAACTAACAAAAAATTCCAACCAAAGTGAGCCGTTACTGTTTTGGGGGGGAAAATTTGGGGTGAAAAAAGTAGACGAGGTCACGTGATTTTCGGATGACGTCATCAGGGCCTGAGAAAATAATGCAAGGGGTAATTTCTGTTTTTGAAGAAAACTAGGCGAAAATCCGCATCTTTAGAGCCCTTGATGGCCTTCTAGCATTAGTGGTTGGAAAGTTATGGCCTCAAAACGACAAATTAATTAGCTAATCCCCTATGGGTTTATTAATTATTTATCGATTTAAACTTATATAACCGTTTTTCCTGTCAATATTTTCACTTAAAATTGGTGGGATGTTGAAAGATATCAAAAGTAAGCTGTTCTGCAACTTTCAGATGTTTCGTGTGTCTTGACGGGGTACAATTTACCCTTCAAAGACCAAAAAGGGTTGAAACAACTCAAAAATGTTAAGTTTTGATTGTGCGCCGTTTTATCCCATGAAAATTGTCCATTTTTATCCATTATTTTCGCAAAGTTATGGTCATGGCTGACATTTTTTATGTACAAACATTGTTTCCAACGTGTTTCGGTTCCGATCCACGGCTTTTTGAAAAACACCACGAAATTTTTCGTAGCAAGTTTTCTCCTAAAAGGACGTCACAATGGCGTCACAAATTCGCGCAACATACCCCCAAAAATGCGTTAGTGTCTTCCGAAGCCGAAGATGTCTTCGCTGACTCTCTAGCGCACTCCTTTCGCGAGTTATGGCCAATAACAACTTTAAGGCACGATCGTGCCCTCTGCTGCGAGCCTTAAAGATTTGGCGTGATTTGACATACTGGGTGAACCATTTCGTGCAGGTTGTTGTTTCTTTGCTCTAGACCTACTTCTCTTTGTTTTGCATTCTTTGTAGTATGGATAGATATTTGCAGCCTGTTTCGATGTTGAAGTCTTCGATTGCTGTCACGTCAAGATTTAATCCATAGGTCGTTCTGATCTTTCCGCGTTGGACTTAACTGTCTCTCTCGTTCATTTATTCATGCAGTCTATTACGAACTTCGTCCAAATTAGGTAATTAAACCTGTGAGGTCAAACGCGCGAGTCTTATAATCGCACTTATCCAGGGCAATGCAAAACCCTAAAAATGCAAAGCAATGCGACCCACATCAAGCCGACCTACAACATTTGTACTAGTCGACTGGCACAGAACATTCGAGCAACTTGCTTCGCTTTACGTACGATCAATAAATTAAAGCCCGCAAGTGACAGAGAAGTCGTAGTAGTGGAGAGGCTGCAAGGAATGTCGATATATAAGGGGACCAATTTGCAGGTAATTAAGTGGCTGAGGTTTGTGACACATTTTCTTGTTTTTTACGTGAGTTGTTTTTGTTTTACGCTCTCGTGTATTACATTACTAAGTACCTCCTTCCCATGCTCAAGTCTGTTGATCAATGAAGTCTCGCATGCAGAAATGAAAGCATCTCAAGGATGATCAACGCTTTTGCTTGTTCCGCTACAATTTTGAACGAAAAAAAAATTTCCTCGTTTTTCCCTTTTAAAAGAACTGAAGAAAAAAAAACACTAGGTCCTCACAATCCGGCGTCCTTTTCAACCGTGTTAATGCAACACGAAAACCTTTTCAGTTGCGCATATTGCGACATGCTTTGATTCTGTAATTTAGTCATTGTGCCATGTTTCAAACTAGATGCAAACGCTTCAGACAAGTTTGAAAAACAACGGAGCCACCATTGCCAACAACTTTCGCCCTGTCCAGCTGCTGAATTCACGTCAGGTCTACAAATCATCGGGTTTCAATGGAGCTACATCGCCTTTTCCATTTCATCACGCCCAAACAGCTTCTCTGATGAGCGTCCTGGCGTTCTTTCTGCTTGTGTAGTGTGAAAAGACCAGTTTTAAACTGTTAGAGGATTCAAATGCATGATGACAAGACACCAATATTACTTAGAACTTACTTGTGTTGTATATTTAGTTGTCTTTTAATTTGCTATAACAGGTCGCTGAGACTGGAGACTTGCTGAAAACCTATGTTTACTTAACCACGCTACACAGTGTATGGTTCAACATACTGTGAAATGAGAATAAACCTTAAAATCCTCACAAGCATAGGCAAAATAAAAGTGCTATTATCCCAGTTAAATGGCGAGGGATTATGGAGTTGTGGAAACAAGTACGCGGTTGAAGTATTTTCTTCAACACTTGAGTTTCCTCTGTCTTGGCAAAAAAATCCAACTTGGTTTATACGAAATCAGCTGATGCAAGCAGCAATAAAAGTGCGTCTAAACATGACGCATCAAAATTCCATAGAAAATTTCAAAAGGAGCAATTAAAGCATTTGCACTGACAAAGACATGCATTTTAAAATTTATATAGATGATGATTTAGCTTTGCCTGGGGTGCTTTTTAAAAGCCCCTGCGTGGAGAAGGCAGAGGCGGATCCAGCCAGTGAACTTTGGGGGCGATTTCAGTAATAATTTGTAGTCAAGTCTCATAACCGCTGCGCTACTGCAAGAGAGATGAAGTATACTGTACTTCACAACACTGCTGTGGGAAAACAATGTACGACAAAATGGGGTTATGTGGTGAATGTTGTTTTCCGAATTGTACAAAATGATGATAAATAAATTTACTTTCGTACGCTTTAGGGGGGCCAATCGTCCCCCTGGCTCCACCCCTGTAGAGAAGGTTGTTGGTTTAATTGCGTTGCCAGTGATGATATCAATGAAGGCAACTTGTACTTCTTTTACTTCAACCCTAGCAAATGCCCTTTTTTGTAAAAGGAGAGGTAATCAGCCTAACTCCGTTGTTAAAAACTGGCGACATTCCCTTGATTTATTTTGTGTTGCGTTGATGCCAATTCACAGCCTGCTTGTTGACGTTAACTGTAACTTTCTGAATCACCGGTCTGTTGTGTGAAGAAACAAATATACTGTATTTCTGTGGTGTTCCAAATATTGCCATACATTACAGTATATGCAACTGAATCATCCCAGTTTTCGTTGTATAGTAATANTTTACATCTTGGTGTAAGGAAAAAGCAGAACGGCATATCGAACATGCAATCATAATCAACAACCCAAAATTGTCTGAAAGACAAGTGGTTTCAGAAAATTTTCAGATAATGCTCTCCTTAGGTAAAGTGTCACTGATAGAAGAAGCGTTCTGTTACATAATCACAGATATACACCAAGTCGCAGCTTATAGCAACAGCATTTTTTTCGAAGAAAATCATAAAATCTCAATATGGTTCTCTATTAAAGTATTTTAAAGATAAAAAACAAAAATACTTGCTGCCGCATGATTATGATGTCATTTCTGGAAAAAACTGACCACTCTCTGAGATATTTCAAACACTGTAAGAGTTTGTCAGATCGTAAGAGGCAGACCTATGTTTGTTTCTTAATGCGACGCATATGTTTTTCTCGCACTTCCACACAAGTTTGAAAATGAAAACAAAAAGCCTGTTGATTGGATTATATACCTATGATTTTGAAAGTTTGTAAATAGGAAGTAAACAAAAGCGTACGACTATAGATGGATTAAGCGAAACTTGATAGAGAAGTTAATCGTGTACAGCAGCTTAACAAAGACAGTAGTTTCCGTAAAGAACAGAAGCCAAAACACTAAAAATTTTCGAGAAGGTAAGCAAAAAAAATATTTTTCACAAGCATTGGAGATCAGTGAATCTGATTGTATTTTATCACAAAAATTAAGCTAAATTACTTAAAGAGTATTGGCACAACAGAAGGTATTTCTTCAGAAAGTCAAACTATCGTCAGACCCCATAAGTTTAGTGTAAACCCGTAGTGGAACAGATTTGAAAAATTTACCAAAATCATTTAATTTAAACACTATGTTAAATTTTTGAAAGTTATGCTGCAGCAGTAACTTGGCTAATGAGTTGTATTTCACACTCCATAAGCTGCCGATGCTGTCATAAATCTTCGCTATTTTTTGGGCTGTAGTTACATCAATAAATGAAGAAACTTCCCATCAATCTATAGTATGTTGAAGCAAGAAAAATGAATCGATAAAACTCATTTAAATATTCCACAAGAAGCTGAACCATTCGGCTGATGTATTTTTGATTGAAAAGAAAAAAACAGTGTAATGTGGAAAGCGCGATGACATTTTAAACTGAATCTGCCAATCATTTTATTTGGATTACTGCCAAAACCGACATATGTGCGTGCAAAAAATTGTGCAATATTAATGCTGCAAACTCGGGCTAAATTTTGTCAAATTCCAAACAACTTCACATTACAAGCATTGTAAGCCATTGCACTTTTTTCTGTAGCTCGTCGCGACAGTGAAAGGGTGTCCTGTCCTTGGTGTGCTCCGGTTTATTTTTATGTTCAAAACCCTAATTTCGTGCTGCTTGAGTGTTGATATTTACTGAATAGCATTTATGACTGCATCTTCCGGTCAAAATCTATACTTTTAGAAGTTTTTCTCAAGATTAATCCAGGTCAAAACCGATACGCTCACTAAAATTACCTAAACGTCTCCCATTCTTTTGGGCGCATCCAACCTCACTGATTCCTCGACGTTGGCAACTTGTTTCGGTGTGAAAAAGCATGGGCAGTCCTTATTGAACTCAAGCCACACACAAGTGAACTTAACCCGATTATTTCGTTCGTATTAGACACATCTTAAATTGCAATATGGGTTTCCACTGGCTTGATTTTTTATATTTTAGCAGATATCTTTAAGGAGAATGTTAGGTACCCAGCCTGAAGGGACCCGATTTCTCTGATTCTAGGGACCCGATTTTCTCTGATACTAGGGGCCCGATTTTCAATTGTAGGGACCCGAATCGGGTCCTTGAAACACCTTAACAAAAACCCTGATTGTAGTTCTACAATCATCTAAACACAGTTTACACAATCCAGTATAGTGGCGACATATATTTTGCGTCCACCCACATCAAGCTACAGAGCATAGCCGACCCACATGTACAATTACCTTGAGAGCTACCGAGCTAGATTGAGAACAAGATAGAATATAAAACTCAAAACCACCGTAAGACTTGTCAACTTTGCTGAGAACTGAAACCAAAATAGAGGCCAAGTTTCGAAACCTAATCTGAAAACTTCAGAAGTAATAATCACTGCATGACTAATAAAATCAGTGGCGTAGCGAGGATAAGTGCCACCCGGGGCTGTCCGTTAAAGTGCCACCCTTTCCACCCCTCAAATTTGCTTACAAAAGTTTACAATGAAAGAAGATCATGTTTTGTGCTTTGTAAAGTTATAAGGAATATTAAAGCATCTTTCCCATCAGATTCAAACGCTCACAACTGAATGGGTTTTGTTTTCATTCTCGATATGGTCTTGCTTTTTCTGCCCGTTCGCCAGTTCTCTCATCATTTCCTCTTCCTTTTTTCTGCTTTCTTTACATATGCATCTATGGGCCCTGCATATTAAAACTTTCTCCCCTGTTGGTTTTCAGTCTGCGGCAAGTCGCACCACTTAGCTTTAATCGTTTACACATTCTCGGGGATCAAACAAAAAATTTGCTATTGCGTGGCCCAATTGGAGCAGTGATAGCGGGATACCTATTTTACAGATGTAAACATTTGTATGTTTATATTTCATGTAGTATCTCCGTCTTTAACTAAAACAAAGCACATATGCTGCATATAATACCATATACCAGTAATACTAAATTTAATAATCTAATCTCAATATTGTAAAAAATCTTTCACTGTTCATTTCACGTTTCAATAGTGGTTTATTTCTCTTAGAATATATGAAAAGCTTCAAATATTGCCTCTGTCGTGGGTACGCGAGACCCATTCAGATAAAATTTGTCAGATGAGCTTCAAAGCGGCTCTGGATAAGAAATGTTGCCATTGATCGTGACCTGCAAATTTGGTCTAGCTGCTGGGCTTCTTCCAATTACGCGTGCATAGTGTTACTCCTTACCTTCGTCCGTTAGTAGCAGACGTCTATTTCGAAAACTGTATCACCAACACTACCACGTAGAAAATCCGCCTACTTGATGCTCAGCAGTGATTACGTTCTAAATTCGACGGCAATCACACTGAACAGCTTTATTCAGTACAGCCATTGCCAAGTTGTACAACTGTTTCGGCTAAAGTCCGTTTTACAGAAAACCTTCACCACAATCATAACTAAACATATCCTTTGCCCTTGCGTTAGGTTTTCAGACTGAGTTCCATCGCCTCTCATTTATGAAAATGAGAGCAACACCTTTTCTAAGCTTTTCTTGCTGAAATGGCTTTTTCTTGGACTCCAAATGTTAATTGTTCTGTTGAACAATGTAGTCAAACCTTCTACGAAACCCACATTGCCTATCGGCTGGCACTTATTCACTCTACTTGCAGTTCAAGCCTACAATCTGAGCTCAAAACTACCTGCGCAAACACACCAACTGCACAGTGCCGGATTAAGGTAGCGCTGGACCTGTAAAAAATTAACAGCGTGGGGCCCTAACTTAAAAATACACTTGAACTTGTGGACAGCCCTTAAATCATATATTTTGTGGGCATCCATGTGACGGCCATTGGGCCAAGTACGAAAAACCTGGTCCTATTGAGCAACTGGTGGACAATATAGGCTACATATACTTTTCACCGAAAACGAATATGCGTGTCTCTTTACCAAGAAGCAATACATTGCTGTGCAGCTCACAAGTCCAGTACAGAGACAGTAATTCCTTCCAAACGCATCAACAAATTTGATAATTGCTATATTTAGACAGTATTTGTTAATGATACTGGTAGTGTCTATTTCACATAGAAGTTCATGTTCTACACTCTTTAGCTTCAGGCTATTCAGCGTGTTATGTCTATTGGTGCTCCTTTGTTGATTCTACCATCAGTTTAGAAAATGGCCGTTCTCCACTGCAGTTGGTCAACATGAGAGTTAAATAAATGCGCAAATCATATCCCACATTTGTAAAAGAAGGCTCCAAGTAAACTACCAATGGCTAGTGAATAGATGTTAAATTCAGGGCTACCAATAAGATTTTTTGAAAAATACAATATATGCTCACCGAAAAAAATGTTTGGACAGAAAACCTCAGGTAGACACAAAATTAGGTTAATTTTTCTACTACGTACCACACCTGGGCATCTGTAAGCTACAAACCGTTTTAGTGAGTATGTACTGTAGCTTTGCTAGTGAACTTTTGGGTCTGTCGGAATTATTGTATCCCAGTCACATGGACTTGTTTGCATTTTCTGACGTTGCGGTGATCTGTCAACATTTACAATAATAAATTGCCAGTGTTCTTCTGTAGCTAACATTTGAGATCCGGACCTTTCAACCACTCTGCCTTAAAATTGCTGTGTGTTCCTCCTAATAAGTTTATTTGCGCTTGCTTCATTAGTATCTGTCACTTAAACTCATTGCACCTAGCTCATATTTACAGCTTATACGGTGGCAGTTGCTTGTTTATCAGTTATGCTGAAGGCTAAGGTACCTTGATAAAAAAAGATAAAGAAAGATAAGACCGGAAGTAAGACGTATAATAAACCATACCCTATCTTAAATCACCGCTACGCAATTACATCATAAAAACCCAGATCTTCAAACGAAAAACCCAGAAAGGCATTGAAAACCCAGATCTGGGGGTAAAACCCCAGGTTTGGCGCCACTAGCCAAATCATTTTGGAAGCACCAAAAAGGTAACGCAACTTCTAGAACAAGTCTATATCATGTAGGCCTAATCATGTTTTTTAAAAATGCCATTCATAACTAAACAATCAAGTAATAACATCGATACTGCTACAATTTCAAGTCGTTGCTTGTGTGGTCCCATAATGTTGCAAATAACTGTAAAATAATTTTATCTTAAACTCACAGTATTCTAATGTGAAAGTATTCAATTGAAAATTTCGCTTTAATATTTCATGAAAAATTTAGCAAAATTGTGACGTTTTGCACTGTAAAATTGTATACATATGGTCAGGACTGGATATTAAGGGAGGCAAACGAGGCGATCGTCTCGAGCCCCCTTTTGAGAGTTTCGCACTTAGCTTTTGCGATGCGTTGTTAAAAATCTTGTTAATCACTCTAGAGCAGCTATGTTCAGCCGGCAGCTATGCGAAGGCTTTGTATGGCCCAGTTTGGGTTTTCACTGTAATAGACCTAAGTAGCCTACATACCGACAACCTGTCGTTTTTTTGATAATAAAACCTACAGTGCCAAAAGCCTTGACTTGAGGGCTGGGGTTTGGGAAGGTTCCGTCAATGGTTTTCACACCGCAAACGCACCCCTGCTAATCTGCCGTCCCGTAACTATCCTGATAAAGCAGTGCAACAAACAGACCTGCCTGACTTACAGTACTAACTCTGAGCTGCCAGAATGCAGTGAGGATAAATCCTCTTTAATCAGAAGTAGCACAAGAACGGCAGAGAAACTGTACAACACGACACTGTCTCAGAACAGCACACAGGCCAAGGCACAGATGTCGAAATGGGACAAAGCACCGGGGAAATCTTCAAAGAAGGCAGAAACCCCAAGAAACCGGGAAAACCGATAAACGCGGAGGAAACCGGGGAAAACCGTTAAATCAGTCAAACACGGTGGAAACCGCCTGGAAACCGATATACACGGGGAAAACCGCAAGTAAAGTCAAAAAAACACGGTGGAAACCGTTACCAAAAAATATGCCTTCTCCAGCCCTATGCACTAACTTGAAAAACCCTCCTCAAAACCTCGTGCGTTTCAGCCACACGCAGTGCTCGCAACCAGCAAGTACAAAACCGCCACAAGTGGGCCTACGAGGTTAAGCGAGACGAAGCCGCGCTCAAGTTCCTAACACTTACATTTGACATTTTTGATGCAGGTGGTCCTCATAACCGCTTCATCACGTCTGTACTGTGTGCTGGGGGATGTCCACATGTCCACTGACACTTTGGTTTAAAACTTTTTACTAGTTTTCTGATTTCTGCCCTTCTTCCATTGGCACTAAACTTGCCTATGAAATTACACTTACGGAGTGGTTAAAGGTGCCAATCTGTCGTTAACATTGCAGTTAGTATTCTAATGCATTCAGAACATTAGCTAAAACTAAACTTAGTTTAATAAGATCAAAGTAAGTCATTCAATGTGCGGCCCTGGTTGAGATAGTGACATATTTTTGGCTCAGTGAGCAATCTCGGTTGGGTATAGCTGCTATAGAGTCACATTTAATAAGCTCTGAAGCAAGTCATATGTTTTGAAAATAAAGCAAAAGTTATGTGCAAATGTGCCTAAAGGTGCTCCTTAACAATTTTAATGTGTAGACAAAGAACAATTAAAATCAAATGACTTCAAACAATTTGTAATGTGAAATGGCTTCTCATGCAGAAGAAAATTCCCAGATAGAAAGTAACATTTAATTTGCTTTCAGCAAATAAGGTTTCTGTATATAATATGCAAAATGTAGGGCCCTCTTTCTGAGGGTTTGCCTCGGGCGCCTAAATTTTAATATCCATCTTGCATATTATAAAGAACAAAATTAACACAAAGATTGCGGAACCCCCAAAAGCGCGGGGCCCGTAGTAATTGCTACATTTGCTACCACTGTTAATCCGAGACGTGCCAAGAAATGTTCGTCGCAATTGCTGATAAGTGTGAGGCGATGTAATTATGTGCCGTTGGGGCATTGCTGAAGATCAAACGACAGGAGAAAAAGGACTAAGATAGCTTTGACCGTTTATCGTGATTTCAAGCAAGGCCTTGTTCATCAGATTTTGACTGGGGGCGTTTCAACCTTGAACTAAAGGACCAGTGATATTTGCTATCCTGCAGTCAAATGTCATCTCTGTCCTTTGTTCAACGAAAGTTTGACTGGCGTGGAGGTAAATGGCCTTGGTTACGGGACGGGGAGGAAGATGCAGGGACTGGGCAGCAATCGCTATTCAAGTATGTCAAAAAATAGATTTCAAGGCAAACACTAGGGTAGTTTGGCACCCAGGATTGACGTAGACTTTTAAAGAAACATTGTATAGGTTTGCTCACTCCACAACCACATTTCCAAGTATTTTAGGCTACGAATCTAGGGCTTCTAAGCACAAAAACTGGAAGAGTTGAAACTAATTTCAAAACTAATTTTTAATCAACAACTTCCGTCTCCCAGGAGGTCTCCTCGGGACTCGGAGCCGTCAGCACTCCCCTTGCTGCGCCACTGAGCAATATATTCTCACGGCTGCTGTAGAATAAGTTTTTTAAAAGTACACGGCAAAGGTCACCTAATCCGAGGTTTGTAAAGTTAGCAACAAGAAAAAGTTTCGAACAAAATTGTCTACTTTCAAAGTTTTACATAACTTTGTCACTTGACTAGATAGGAGATAGCTGTTGCTAAAGAGTCGACTCCTGCAAGCAGAGCTTCTTACAGATGTTTGGCACAAACATGAGTTTCAATTTGAGGTACCGCAGAGGTTTTGCGCGTATTCGTGTTCGTCAGGCACAAACACAACAATTCATCAGTTCATCTGGCAACAACAAAAGTAAGGCACTCTGAGCGGATGGCCGACGGAATGCGGAATGGTTGGAGAACACCACGAGCAGTGTTCCCTTTAAGGTGCGCAACTGCGCAATTGCGCAGTGCCTCCAGACAACTTGCGCAGTGAAGTTTCGTTCTCGCGCACTTCCAACATTCTAAATTTAATGCGATATATACAAATCGCATAGCCTCTTAACGTTGTGAACGCTTCACTGTTCGTGTGTCTGCATGGTTGCGAAATTGCATGCGCTTCGTGCGCAACAGAACAAACATTTGCTCAGTGTAGAATTTTCTTAGAGGGAATACTGACCACGAGACTGCGTATTTTCGCCCCCGACATCGGCACCCACGCTCCTGGAATGACCCGGCCAAGAACAGCGTGAGCCCCTTTTGCGGCTTGTGAGTGTGGTGCAGAGGAACAAATCGTTGACCATGTTGTCCTTCACTGTCCAATCCACCGACCACCCTATGGAGCACATGGCCTGAAGGTTCTTGATGACGAGACAATCGAATAGCTGCTCAACACCTGTCCCGAGATTAGTGCGGCCAAGCAGTGTATTACAACATCAACAACTGGCTCAAACGATGAAGAAGAAGGCACAAACAATCAAGCTTTACTTGAATGAGATGTTAGCGCCTAATTAGTGCGAATACGCGCAAAACTTAGATTGTTCTCCGAATTAAAATCCCGGTTCTAACAAAAATATGTAACACTGCCTCTGCTTTCCTCATTATGTACACTACTGCAGAACAGAGGTACAAGTAATCAACAAAAACCTGAATTGCTTTGGGTTAAGTTCACTCGCACATTTACTCGATTAGTAACTTTTGTGCTACGACTACTTGCAGATATTGCTTCCAGTTTTTCACCAGGCCCTGGTTAGAATAAAACAAATACGACTGTTCGACACAAACTCCACTATGACCTCATAAAGCTCAGTTTATCCTGGGTTAAGAAAGCTAGCCTTGTAACTAGAACCTATTTCAACCTTAAAAAGCTTGAAGTTCACGAAAATGGTCTGAACATTTGACTGAGTAAATGCAGCCCGGATAATGCAGAGAGAGCTTTCCTCCACGCATGCAAATGAGTCGCTGGTAAGAAAACGTTTTCATGATATGCTAGGAAATTAAGCAAAAGTAATCGTGTAATCCTAACAGAATGCCAGTGAACTTCAGCGAGAGAATGCGAGCGCCGTTGCCGTATGGAATTGCACTTTGGCGGAACAACTAAAAAAGCTGAGCAAAGTATCACGCAGATTTCCAGGCTTTTTGTTCTGCTTCTAGATACTATGAAAGCACACAAAATGACTGCATTTGTTAGCCGTAAAGATGGGCTAACAAATCTTATCTTTGCGGGAAAAACTTGATCCTGACCTTTGTAGGAAAGTTAAACTGAACTCGTGCTATTGGAATAGGAGGAAGTTTTACTGTGAGGCAGCCCTCTTGCCAGATAACTGTTACTAGGAATTTTTCTTATTCGGGAAAATTTCACATACAGAAGACAATGCACGTCGACAGATGAGATTCGGAGCGTAGGCAGAAATTTTGTAAAGAGAGCGAGGACCAACAAAAGTAAAATCTAGATTTGACTCAATTTGTTACGCACAAGTTGCTAACAATGCTTTGCAGGTAAACAGTTCTTTTGGAGAAAGTGATAAGAGCTTTTAAATTCGACGAAGTCTCATTTCCACACAGCAAGTTTCGCAATTTTCCCAAAATTTTACTTTATAGACAAGTGCCACACTTCACTCTTATTTGCGCGTGCCACACAAATCGATTTGCTTTTATTTTTACTATAACTTGTTTTCCCTAAAACCTTACAAGCATAAAAATATTTAGTCGATGTTTCACTTTTTAAAGTTAGTACGCTGGTCACATGACAGCGCGATTACCACCCAACCACAAGTTGACGCTGCGTGTACGTAATTAATTCAAGCAATGCCACTACGCAGAGAAGCAAAATTCTGAAGATACTTTACAAAGCCGTCATGTACGTTGTCTATGTCTTCCGCTATGCTTCGTAATTTTATCTAGATGCACAGTCGGGCAGATTTGGTTTGAGGTAAAATTCCGTACGATGGAGCAAAGCCTGACAACGCTTCCTCGTGTTTCAGGCTGCAAGCAGAGGGACCCGCTCGAAAAATTCGCGTTAGTCTTGTCATCAGTGACGTACGTAGCTTTAGGGTGCTGTTCAAGATGTTCACTGAATGCCTTTAGTTTTGCACTGAACATATTTGCAAATACTCTAATAAAGAATGAAGGTTTTTCCTTGGATGTTTCCCGATCATATTTACTCAAATTCCAGGAAAACCCTGCAATTATTTAAATACTTTAGTAATGGTTGAACAACTCTTGGATTACAAGCATGACCGGTTTCGACGAGTTCGAACCACCGTAAGGCGTTAACTTAACCTCCGTGAACTCTTTAAATAACATCAATGAATATAGAATGGAGAATATTGGCTGCGCAGTAGCCTACAGTTTTGCAACGCCCGACTGTGACGCACTAATCGGTATTGCTCATATTGTATGTATTAAGTTACTCAGCAATCAGTACCACGACTACCCCTACAGCAAACCCTTAACCAGGGGCAACAATCGGGCAATCTTCCCCCACGAAACATTCAAAAACATTTTTAAATCGTCCAAAATGTTTGCAGTTATTAGGTAAAACAACAAGTTGCAATCATTTTGCACCCTCCTCGAAAATTTAAGCTGGATGCCACCCTGCTCTACAGCTAGAGCGGAGAAATGGCCAACTTACTTGTCGCAAGTGATGAGTTTAGGCACTGACATTACTGCAGATATTAGACGAAGCTTAAGTAAGAAGCACTGCAGCTCCGCAACAACTAGTGAACGTGCAGTTGTGTGCTGCAGCCTACGGCACACCGTAGATCACTCTATAGAGCTATATGTTACAGAATAATTGAAGTGTGGCTGATTACTAATGGTTTGTATTAATGTAGGCTTCAATAATGTCTTGGCTGTTTCAAACTTCTAGAATTTCAATCCAGTTTATGCTGTTCTGTACGATACTAACTGTTAAAATGTTGTATTGTTTTCAGTTCAGGACTGTTGTACACATGTACATTCCAGTGTCGCAGTGTTCCGTTCGCTTCTTCGTCGTTTTTGTCAGTTCTTTCAATCCACTGCTTGATCGCACTACATCTCGGGACAGGTGTTGAGCAGTCATTCAGTTGTCTCATTATCCAGAACCGTCGGGCCGTTCAGTCCATGGGGAGGTCGATGGATTGGACATTCGAGGACAATATGGTCGACGGTTTGTTCTTCTGCACCATACTCACAGGCCGCAGAAAGGCCATACCCTATTTTGCTTCTGACCCACTCGTAAATGCTCTTGTAACGTCTAGGCTCACCACGCTGTTTGTAGCGTTTGGGAATATCTGCGATTCAGCATACCATCCGCAACCAGCATCCAACACTTCTTGCACCCTGCGATGGCTTCCACTCAATAATAGGTTACTGGTTCCCGGACAGCTAAACGAGCAAATAAATTAGCCTGCAAGGCCAAGCTGCAAAACAACGCTGAATCCTCTTTGCATTCTCGATGTGCTGAGGCGAGAAAGTCTGCAGCGAAAGTGGAAATAAGTTCAAAACGCATTCTTGGAGATTTTCGAGCATAAACTAGTGTACAATTACTTGAAAGCTAACAAACATTTTGGCGAACCATTGAAAGTCTGCGCAGCAAAAGATCTAATACTGCTAAATCTATGCAAGACAATAGTGGTGTCCTACTAGCAACGAGGAGGATGTCCTTTGCAGAGGAAAAGAATAGTTTGAAAATCTTTTGAACCAGTCACTGTCATGCCATCAAAAACAGAGAAGGTGTGTTCTTGGAATGGAAAATATCATCAGTGCGACCGTATTCTCCATAGTGTCGTGACACAGGCTATAACTTGCTGCGAAGGTTATAACTTGTGACGAAATCGAATTGAAAGCCCTAAAACCTTGAACAGAGATGAACATCTCTGACTAACTCGCATGTGTTATGTGGCCTGCAGGTATGGCGAAGAATCGGTCAGGCAGGGGTCAGCAATAGAGTTGAGGGCAATGGAAACTTATAAAAACAAAAAATCGTTACCAATTACGCTTGTTTCAGTTTAGCAACAATGTTGACCTCAAAAATAATAACAGGAATCATATAAAACCCTTGTGCATTTTCAGGGTGCGCGAAGAGCTGCAGTAAATTTGTTTCAATTCGGTTTTGATAAACCATGAAATGACCTATGATATAGTTATGAAAAGGCACCTCCGCCCCCGTTGCCCCCCTTTTGAAAGGTAAGGGGGCAATGCACCCACCATTCCCCTGCTCTCCGGAGCCCTGATAGCCTGGATATATGGAGGGCACCAGCGGATAGGCAAACTGGGTGATCAACCATANACACAAGAAGGAAGACGAAACAAATTGCACAAACTGTCGNGCATTTGTATCCTCAATTTCCTGGAAATGCGTATACCATTTGCAAGTCGCTTGAAAAAAGTGCGACGAGATAAGCGTAATTAAGCTTGAGTATACCCAGTGCCACTTTTGTCATGTCCGTCCCACAGCAGACCAAATTTTGCATCTTAAACAGCTTTGAAGAAATCTTAGGATTATGCCAAAGATGTCTACGTGTATTGTGTCGACCTCGGAAATGTATGAGACCGATTCATCGAGAAAAATTTGGGGGAGTTTTGAGGGCGCGTACATCGTTGACAGTCCCCTGCTACTGGCCATCAAGTCACTGTATTACTGCTCAGAACTTTGCGTCCGTGTTAGCAAGGTAGCTAAAATCGTTTGCTGCAGGATTTCGCTTTGCTATAGATCAGGGTTCGAAAACACCGGTCCGTGGAAAAATTGTTACCCAGCCGTACGNAACCAAGGCTAAATTGGTCCAAAAGTTACTNGAACGACTGACATAAGGAACACACTGCGAGTGCCATTGACTACCGCAATCCATACAGTTCAGAGCATCTTATTACTGCAAAGCAAGCCCAGGTCTCTCACTGAATCATTGCCAAGATGGCCTACAAATTGTAATACATTTGAATGTGCCATATATTAATTATTTTATTGAAGACTGGTCCGTAAATAATGCCAGGCTGAAACCTGTCCGCAGTGCGACAAAGGTTGCTGACCCCTGCTATAGGTGACTCCGACAAGAGAAAAACTGTCACCACTTGCCACCCCTCCTTATAAGCTATATGAATTGGATAGACTGAAACAGCCGATTCGATGCGATGGTCACT
>JGI24021J15306_10004172_pt1 | contig 16670 bp, 18 predicted proteins | sample Ectturendosymbi1_FD_15306 | JGI IMG/M metagenome (IMG submission 15306) | reverse complement strand
CTAATGCATTTCCAGAAACTCCTTGCCCTAAGCCACAGTTAAAGTTCAGTTCATCTTTCAGATAAAAAAGATGACCCAGACGCATTTACTAACTTTACATACGGGTCTGCTAGGAAATAGTGAATAGAGAGTTACTTCTGATTCAACGCAATATATTGTGATTCACCATTAATCACATAGTCCAGATTCTACTGTTTATGGGAAACCAAACGATTCAAATATATCAACATGTTAAATTTTGTTCGGTTACGATTAACTGTTGTACGTTGCCTGATCCGTCCAGAGCAAGTATCACGGTCTTAATGCACTCGATTCATCAAGCCATAACCTAACCAGTTTTATGGTTTATTGCTTTTCTTCATTAAAATCTACTCTTTGCACATGCAATTCCAACACTGATGCAAGAGCACTCTCAAAAAACTGAAACAATAAAAAATGTTGGCGGGCAACACTCACGAACTGTCGATGCGATATCTCCGGAAGCCATCAGCGAAAAGCAAACGGTGATGCTGCTGCAAACAGCACTTTGATTGTCGCAGAGGGCAGAATAACTGGCTGAAGGCGTGGTAAGGTTGAAGACGTCGGGATCGGCTCTCATCACCACTTTGCTGTGTATCACTGGTCGAACGTAAAGCACAAAAACCTTGTCGCTTCCTGGAGCCCCGACCACGATATCTGCGCACACAAAGTTTTCAACTTGTACGCAGCAGTAACTCGTTATACAACTGGTAACGTGAGGTTCCTTATGGAGTATGGAGCAACTTTCTTTAATGTTTTCGTTCGGCTTCACGTAAAGTTTGCAGCGGTTTTTACAATTTCTGTTTTTGTGCAACATATACTATTTACGTCAAACTTTTGGGTTGGAAAACTTGGATTTATGATGAGCGGATGTTTGACCAACCGGCTAAGTGGTATTGCAGCCCCATTGCTGCGTCGCCCTGAGCCAGCCAAAGAGAGGGTCGAACCGACAACCCTCTGCGTAACAGCAATATAGATCCCCCGCTCGACCAGGTTCACTCTTAATGCTGTTACGAATTTAACGTTATATGTAGCTAATCACCACGCTACAGCGGACTAGGGTGCAGAGCGCATGCCAGGCTGGGTTCGAATCCAGGTCGGGTCAAAGCAAACGAAGACATGAAAAACGGTACTTGTGGCCTGTCCAGCCTCGTGATCGGTAATGGATGGTGCAAGGGAAAGCTTCACGCGCGGTGCTGTCGTTGGATTGTCACCAGCGCAGCATTCATCGGGAAAGTAACCACGTGATCTACGGCCCAGAATAAGCAGAGATAGGCGCCCGCAGACCACACGTGACACTCCGAAAGGGTAAAAAACGGGTACAATGAAACGTTCATTCTTTTAAGCTTTACCATCTGCTTCGGCGCCCAACAAACCACCTGAGACACTAACAGTATTACTGAATTTGTAAATGTAAGAACTACAAGCACGTGAGTTTCATTTTTTCACTCAAAGCTTTGCTATTCCTTTATCTCTTCTCGTGATGGAAATTTGTAAAATCACACAGATTTTGAAACATACCAAAAACATTTCGAAGTCGCATTAGAAACAACAACGCTTGATGCAACATGGTATCATTTGAACGGATGGGTTTGCTTTGTTTTCTCTAACCACATAGATCCTCCGTACTTTGCGATGTGAGGTGGTAGATGTGTGCATGGCGCTTAGTAATGGTGAAGTAGAGCTCTTTATGAACAAAATGCGGAGCTTGAAGGTAAGTACTCATACCGTCGTAGCCATTGCCATCAATGTCGAATCCAGTTTGCAGCGAAAAGCCAAAGAATACTGGGCTATTCTTCTTCTTCTGTGATGCTAGGATTATCTGGCTTGGCTTCAATGAGATTCCAGTGTCAGGTCGTCCGTTGTAGACCAGTATCGCACCTATATGTACATTTGAGAAATTTGCTGATATTTTCAATCGTGCCCCAGCTTTTAAGCGTTTTCAAAAATCCGGATAGTCAACACATTTGAACGTTGATTAACAGGATTAAAAGAGGTAATACACACTCTGCTAGGCTATCGTTATTCACACCAACTCGTTTGATCTACAAAGCAATTGTGCGGAAAGCAAAAACTTCGGCGTGTCGCCTGATAATAGAACAGTTCGCATTTTCAGAGTTTACCTATAATTGCGTGAGGATAAACACGCAGTTTTGGCGCGTTCGATCTTCGCACACCAGCATCCGCCACGAAATTCAAAATTTAATTTTCGGCCTTGCAACTGGTGAAGTGGTGGTCTGGTATTACGTGTGATTGCAGAAACTCTTTCACCATGAGTCCAGTGTAACTACGTTTTGAGAGCCGTGTAAAGAAGCAAACTAAAAACCGCGTTTAGAGACCATGATTGAAAATCAAAACAGGCGAACACTGCGGATGACTTCAAGCTGCTCGCTAATGCCAGGGTTAAACAAACACAAACACGTACAGTCAGGCAGGAAAACAGCCGTGCGTGGTACAAGACAAACAAAGAAAGATCTGTGTTCACCTCAGGCAGTATAGGAGGAAGTGTGCTTTAATATTGTTAGCGAAATTAGCAGCAAATATTTGGTTGCTTCGGACACCAGTTTAAACACCCTAATAACAAATGCCTACTACAGCCACGAAAAAAACATCATTCATAACAAGAGAAGCCCCACACACCTACGGTGGCACGTTTGTGAAATGTGAAACTTTGCTTTATTTAAAATTATCGCAAAAAATGTTTTTAATAAAACAAACTTTTCAGTTTTGCTATAAACTGCTGAAAAAATCTCTCACAAAAATTTTTTTCAATTGACAAATTCTTTGATATTAAATGCGAAATATTTTCTCAAAAAAACTATTTCATCTTATTTCGTGAAAACAATTTTTCACAGAAAATTACATTTTGCAAAATATTTTTTCCAAGAAAACTTTTCATGACGAATGTTTTTAGTTTACTGTGCCAAACTCCGCAAATGAAGTGCATCCCATTGAAGTATGCGAATAAGCCGTATTGCCACCGAAGTTTTCCCAGCTGTCAAAACACTGAAGGCTGGGAAGGCTGCATGTTGTGATGTAATCCGACTTGAAATGCTTGCTATCTTAAGCAGAGGTGTTCTTTGGCTGACTCGTGTGTGTCAAGAGGTCTGGTGTTTTGGAAGGGTGCCGAACGATTATTAAACTGGGATGAACATCCTCATACACAGGAAGTGAGACAGAAGGCAATGCACCAACTGTCGGGCACTTTCTATGTCTTCCTGGAAAAGTCTATGCCAAACAATGCCGCGAAACAATTGAACCTAAGCTGGAGGATACTCAGTGCAGTTTTCGTCCTGGCCCTAACACTACAGAGCAAATTTTCACTCTACAAAATTTGTCGAGATTTCTTGGGAGCGTGCAAAGATATTCCACTTGTTTTGTCAACCTGGAAAAAGCATGTGACTGGGTGCCTCGGGAAAAACTTTGGGGGGCGTTGCGACAGTGCAGTGGTGACGGCCGCCTGTTACTGGTCCTCGAGTCAATGCTCAGAAGTTTGTGACCACTTCGGTGGAGTTAAATCACAACCGTTCACAGTCGGTGTTGCACCCTTCATGTTGGAATGGTAGTTACGAGTGACGGAAGGAAGAACAAGGAGATTGATCCACGGATTGGGAAAGAAAACACTGTATTGCGCGCGTTTTGTTTTGCCGCCTACAAACGGTCACAAAACGGGAGCTTTCAAACAACGCAAAGCTGTCAGTTTTGAAATCGGTCTTTGTTCCGATCCTCACCCACGGTCACAAGTCTTGGGTAATGGCCGAAAGCGTGCTATTTCAAGTACAAGGGACAGAACTGGGATTTTCACGAAGAGCTCACGGCGTGAGACTTCGCGAATAAATGCGTGATGTTTAGTAGAGATTTCACGTGACCAGAAAGCCTCACAAAAGATCGCCGAGGCGAGTCCTGGCCACACCTGCAGGGAAACAGCCCAGAGGTCGACCAAGGACTTGGTGGTGTGATTATATCCCCGACCTTGCTGAGTCCTGTCTTGGCGTGTAGCCAGCAAAACTAAGAAAGGTTGTTGAAAACCGTGAAGTATAAGTCAACCTAGGGTTGCTTCGCCTGTGACCCTAGTAGGATTTTTTTCGCTGAAATGTTTCGGTCATTTGTCTCACTGTTGTATTAAAACTAGCCATAAGTGTTTTTAGCCTATATTTTCATATATTCTGACCGAAATGACTTTATTTTTCTCCGTAATTTCAAAAATCTTTCGGTCTGTGACCGAAAAAAACCCAGGACCCTAACCAGTGGAAAAGCAGATGTGAAAATGAATGGAAATTATGAAAAATTTGGTTTCTTCTTCAGTATGCTGTTACGCTTTCTCTCAACGAATTCTATAGTGTTTTGCAATAATCTACTAACCTAAGCCTAACTTATCAAGTACTGCAAAATGGGAAGGAATCTTTCTGTCAATTATGTCAGAGTAACCAGTTTATGCAACACTTGAATTTACAGCATGCTTTATTCGCAGTCTTCAATGGGGAACATAACATTGGCGGCGTTGGACACAGTTTCAAGAGAAAAAAATCGTCATGACCTTTTCCTTGGAAAAGATATTTTCGCGAAAATGTTTTTTTGAGAAAAAAAAATTTTATTTTCAAAAAATTTATTCTCTGAAATTATTTCTTAAGAAATAAAATATTTTTTGTGAAAAACAAAATTTTGCAGTGATTTTTAAATATAACAAAACGTTTTACAAATTGAACATTTTCTACAGAAAATTCAGGGTGAGGTTAACTTAACTTCCTATATATGACCTGCTGAATCACCTCCGAATGGCTCTGTATCTACGACATTTCTTTATAATTCAACAAAAGTACTTTTTCTTTGATGAGTAACATTTTTTGTATCCAAGTTTAACATAAAAGACTGTTTTACGTTGACGTTGAAAATTCACATGAAAGTTTAGAGTACTTCTGTCCACAAGCCATCAACGTTAACAATTTTACAAACCACCCCTTAAAAATAACAACATAAACTCGTCAGTACAAGGCAATACGCTTGTACAGCACGTTTCAATGAATCACTGCTGTTGTAACATAACCAATGTGAGTCGCCATGAAACACAAAGTAGAACAAAAAGCTGTAGAATTGCTTTGCAGATATGAAAATAATTTTCTGGAAGCCAACAGCGACACTTTTCGCTTTCTTTCTTCTACCCACCGCCGTTGTTTTTGATCACCAGCCATTTCGCACTCTGACAGCAAACCTCAGTTGCCGTTAATTGGCAATTAACTTATCAGCAGGTGCAGGCTGAACATCAGTCAGATCATCTTCAATCGCTCATTGTTCTCCACTCACCATCACCGGTAGACGTCGACGGTGCTCCCACGATGATGTCATTAAATCCGTCTTTGTTTAAGTCGCCGGCAGCTGCTAGCGAAAACCCAAACCTCGATCCCGATTGGTGCGCGCCATGCAGAACGATTTCAGAGGGTTGCGTAGGTTGTCCTGACGGGTCGGTGGCTGGAAACAAGTTTTCAGGTGTATTTTGCGATACACTAAAATTTCTCAGTTCTGGCCCTTTCCGTTTGCCAACCATAATTCAGCCATCCAAACTAAGCTGAAACGTTTGACACCACGCTCACTCCTGGATCAAGGAACAGTCACGCCAGTGAAAAAATTGATTAGTATGGCTGATCATATATTTGACTCAAAAACGTTACGAAGAAGGTCTTAACGCTTTAGTTTAAATGAGGTAATCAGCATCACATGGAAGTTACTTCGAACTATGCAATTATTGGTGAAGAATACCACTCTGATATCAACAATGACACTTCTTACTACCTGACACATACACAAAGACGAGGCCTTCGTCCTGGTGTTCGTCCATGAAAAGAGGTGCTCCCACAAATAGTTCGTCTATTCCATCGTTGTTCGTGTCTGTGGTGCACAAACTGTGCCCGTAATAACTTCCCATCTGCTTTCCACGGTGCTCTCTGATCACCATTTTAGAGCTGTATTTCGCTACAAAAAGGAGGAAACGTCAATTAGATTTATGGTTAAATTGTTCGGTGACGCGGTAACCCTGCAGTAATCACTTAGGATTTATCTTAATTTTATCGAAAGCGGTTAAATGCAGTGCATGCTAAAAAAACTGTATCTCTATTAAATCCAGAGCTTTGTGTCTGTAACCCTTTGCTATAGTGGCTCCACTTCACCTCGGTATTCTACTGAGAATGAGGATAACATTTCCTACCGATTAACAATTGCAATCAATAGACAAACCAAAGATGAAAATGTCAGCCACCTGAAATTTTTCACACAAGGTGAAGCATTTGTACTGATTTGACAACCTTTTCACGAAGTAAGAGAACCAAGCCGGTCGCCAGAATTTGACGGTGAGAAGAGGCCAAACATCACACGACTGGGTCACAATGCTCTAATTTACTGTAGATTCGAATACAAGTACAAAAATGGGAATAAGAGTTGAAAATGTGACAACCCAGAAAATCGGGATCCCTGCTGACGATGCACCCAAAGCCAGCTTACCTGAGAAGTTGCTGATACGAATCACGAATACACTGCCGATGCTCAGCATTCGAGGGGCGCCCACCACTAGATCACGGTGACCATGCTCTACCAGTATCCCGGATGTGAGAGCGTACCTGAAAATCGTTAGCCGCAAGTGCTCAATAATTTCTTGTTTTGGAAACTAATCCACAGCAGAACCAAGGCTTCAATGCTGCGCTTCAACGTATCTGACAACTTTCATGAGAACAACATGACCCAGAGAAACAACAAGCACATCGTGGCGTATGATGTCACTACGCAACAACTGTGTTCTTTGTAAATCAGAATGGTGGCCTTGTTGTGAAAGCTTAAGTGATGCCACTTACGCCTTCACAACAACGCCACCATCCTGGTTTGCTGACAACACGACTTATTGCAATGCTTTGTGACATCACACTGTGCTGGTGAATTCTGCCCAAGCAATGAAAATACGATTTTTATTATCATCCCGAGAAGCAATCATCACCACAGCGTGGGTGTGATGTCACAAAGCAGCGCAACAACTTTTGTTCTTAGCAAATCTACAGCATAAGCCGTTGAAAGGTATTCAGCTGAACAGTTTTCCGCAGGGTGTGCGACGCCAAGTGGAAGAACAGGACAAATAATGAGGTTATCTTGCACAGCATATCTTTGCACACCGACCATACCTCCCTGTTAAGCCATCTCTAAACAAGGCACTTCGCTCTGGCTTGGTAACGTCCAGCCACTGTTCTGAGTGTCGTTTACCCAAAAACATTTTCTACGCTAAACTGCGCTCCCGTACTCGAAATGTTGGCTGATGTTTGTTTCAGAGACGTTGCAAAGGAAGACCTGCGGCAGATCAAAGCCCCGTCCTCTGATTGGGAAACAGACCGAAAAACGTTTGGCGAACGCGCACTTCCTTTGTCAAAGCCACCTGGAGATCGACTCTCACCATTATCCTGAAAATGATCATCCTCATTCTTAGAGTATCTGCTGCATTACTATAACTGGTAAATTTACAGAAAAAGATCCACCAGTTTACATTTCGTAAACGCGTTATTGTAAAAGACACATCATGCTTGTCGTGTCCATAGAAGCGCCATAAATGGTTCAGTTTTGCTAAACCGAGTTGTTTTTTTACACCTACGACAAATCTTGTGCACCAAAGTAACGCACGGTGTGTATGCTTGATAATAAAATTCTGCATGTTATGAAAGCAGGAAAGGTTTGAAAACGCGCGTGTGATCTCGATTAATTACGATCCACATGGAAAAAGTGTAGCCGGTACGGCCATGAACACTTCTTTCAGAAATTTCGATAATTGCATTTTGGTAGTAGTACTGTATTTGATAAACGGAGTCCAGTGTAACAGCTTCAAAAGGTTAGAAACAGACAGTTCCAATAAAGGTCAAGCAGTGACGGCTGTCATGTTCTGCAAAGAACTTACTTTTCTAAAAAAGCGGCCTGAAAAAAATTTCAATAAATTTCTGTTATTTATTCGCTTGTTCATAACGAATTCAAGCTCCGTATCACATGGGTTGATAGTCTTGCACAGAAATATGAAACACACACAGAATGGAGCACGCGCAGTGCGTGGATTCAGAATGAGGCAAATGAGGCACTTGCCTCAGACCCCCATTTTTGAGATGCCGTGGGGGCCCCCTTGTTGAAATGTCGATTATGTTTTGTGTTTCACACGTAGGTTTTCTTTCCAATTCTGCTTCATTTCAATGCTTCAAATTCACCCAGGTTTGAAAATATTATCACCAATGCATAACTTTTTGCAAGATACAAATCTACAATATATTTGCAAATACTTTCGGTACCAAGTTTACGTAATTCTACGCACGTTTTTCTACGCACAAAGTGAAAAAATACGTTGATCTATCTAATTCAAATACAGTGGCGTAACTAGAGTTTTGAGCCCGGGGAAAAACGTAGCTGAAGGGGGCCACAAACAACAATCAGAAAAAAAGCTGAGAAATGATAGTGAATCTTGATGTGAACCTCTATTCTAAAACCAGAAATCACCGGAAAACACTCTGAAAAACGCAAAAAAAGCAACAAGCTACTGAAAACCAAAAGAATGCAAAATACTGATATGTAAGCGAAGTGGGGGTCCGGTTTTACATTTAGCTTGCCAGGGGTGGTGGGGGTGGTTCGCACCCCTGCTTCCCTATCAGTTACGTTACTGTTCCAGGGCTGCACAACCTTTTTGCTATTGCCGGCCGCATTACGTTTACTTTTATGAATTACGGCCGCCAGTGAGTTCAAGATATTTTATATTTTGCATTGCTTCTGCTCTGCTTTCACACATTTGTTTGGCCCTCTTTCTACTAAGTACTGTTTACTCATAAAGCAGACAAAGAGTTTTTAATAATGCACCTCCACCATAACTTCTATATTTAAAATTACACAATCATGTGCACGACCGCATCAATTTTTATCGAAGGCCACATGCGGCAGGTTGTGCACCCCTGTGCTGTTCGAGTAACGTCTAGCTGTGCCATGGAAGACCTTGTCTATGTAGCCTATATAAGTTTCGTATTTGCTGTGATTTTTCAAGTAGCCTGAGTGCTTACTGCTGTTAAAGGGCCCCGCTCAAAATCTTTGCTCTGGGCACTGGAATTTCTGGATCCACCACTGAGCGCACTGCAGCATTTTTGTGACTCAAAACACGAAGTAACACGAGTGCAGCAAGAGGAAAAACAACAACATCAAAGATCAGAAAATAATTTCTATGTTGATAACAATACAAAAACATCAGAGGCTTCAGGTTTCGCAAGTTAATGATTGTGTTCTAAGTTACTAACATTATAGAAGTGCGCAGGCCAATAGTGGATGAGTATAAAAACTGAAAAAGGACCAACGACTATTGCACTTTCTCATTACCATGCCGAAGTGTTCCAAAACGAAAACTTCTAAGACTGAAACAAGATACGCAATTAGATTGAAAGTAGCTTGTGCTGCTCACACCTTGACCTAATTGTTGCGCGCAACGTCGCATGCCCGATGCACCTCGAACGGGATGTGCGCTAAGAACAGCATCTATATTAATAACGTGACGTGACCAAGGAATAACTGAGTGAGCGCGGTGTCTAACCTCTATTGTTGCTTGCTGCCACAGTGTGTGTGTGTGCAGCTTTGGCGCACTTGCCGCTCGGGTTTTCCAACGGCAACAAAATCCTGCTGTGACCAGGATGCCAAGGCCATGCCAGGTGCAATCTTTGCATAAAGAACGTTCGTCGACCGATGCGGTGCGTTGTAAAAAGGAGTGTGTTGCTGCAGCCGCCCAGTGGCGCGGCGTCGCATGCGTGATGCAATGCGAACGGGATATGCGCTGTGAATAGCACCTGTACGTACTGTATGTTGCGTGAACACGGAGCAATAGGGCGATCAAGGCGTGTGACCTCTATTGTTGCTTGCTGCCACAGTGTCAAGACCTCCCGATGGAGTGCTTAGACAACCGAATGTCTGCTCAACGCCTGCCCTGAGATCTAATGCGGTCACGTACAAGCAGTGAATTACAACAACTGACTCAAACGATCATTGCGAAGCTTTGAACCCTTGCCGCTCGGGTCCTCCCATTGCAACAGTAGTAACTGTCAACTGTCATTGTTACATCACAATGATTCGGGGATTGATATTGTTAAAATTCCAAATTAGGGTTCCAATTTGTTCGTAGCTCTAATATAGCCATTACGGCAACTTACGTGCACTTATTCCATTTGCATCTACAGCAGGAGTGGGGAACCTGCGGGCCGCGTGAACATTTGGTACGGCCCGCATCAGAATTTTCTCTACCCCAGTCAGCGTACAGCATCGCGTCCAAACGAAGCTCCATGTTAAGCCGGTACGTGGATAGTAAGTCAAGAAAAGTCTGTCTTCCTCACAGTTATGTGAAGGTAGAATTTTAGGATAAAATTAATTGGTTTTGCGGTCCACCAGCGATAATGCACAATTTATGCAGCTCGGGATAGTAAATAGGTCCTCCACCCCTGCTCTACAGTCTACACCCTGTAGTACATCTACAGTATATAACCCCTACATACCCAAATTGTTTTTGAAAATTTCGGTGGAGGAATAGCCTGATTAGCTCCTGATTGCGGGCCTGACGCAGCCTAAAGCCGAAACTTCACAAAAAACTAACTGTCGAGGGCGCTCGATTGGACAATAGATGCAGTTTCTCGCTGTCCCGGCGTCTTGCATCTATCTGTCGCCATCACATTTTAATAATTACGCCAATAAACCATCTCAACATTGTGTTACTTCAATAAAGTATGAAGCACTTACCGCACGTATGCACCAAGACACTGTAACTTGCTCAGCAAACTCCGTATCAACAAGATTTAAGCGAGCAAAAGTTGTTACCGTACATTCATCTCTTTTAGAAGCGAAAACTAGACAAACTGGTTCCTATGCTTCAAAATATTTTATTATTCTACAGCATAGACATAGCATATGTCGAAAAAGCGCTGAAGACCACTTCCGCCATAAGAACTGGGAGGATAATCTTAGTTCTAATGTCACTATGGTATACAGAAGCTCAACACAACAACAGCCATTCAACTCCGGTCATCGCACTGGGCGATATCATTTGTGCAACTGTTTAAAGGAAGTATTTTAACAACCATCTCAAAACTGTCAGTTATTGATAAGCGATACTTGTTTAGGGTTACAGCAAACGACATTTATGAATTACTGCCGTCTCCAATAATGCCAGTCTTTAAATCCTCGAAGAATCCAGTTCGTGTGTCATATTTAAGATTACGTTGCAAAGTTTACTAGAAAGCCTGCTCTGATTCATCACGGAGATTTGAGAATTTCTAAGCCAACTCAAAATCTGAACAAGTTCATTATTCAATTTACAGCGTAGTGTGCCAGGAGCTGATCGATCAAACATCATCAACTGACTGAGAAGTATTTTAACAGAAAAGATAAGAGGAATTCGCCAGGCTTCTAAGTTTCAATCTGCAGCACCAATAACAAGCATGATTCAAATGATCCCAAAACAATTGCAGCCTACCAACAGCTACAAGGCGTTGGAAACAAAGCAACTATAAAATGCGTAGAGTCATGTATAGCAGAAGAGCATTGCGATTTGTGACGAAGTAGATCGCGCAAGCGTGGCTAGTGAGAGACCGAGCATGTGCTCTACGCAGTGCTGTTTAGACAGAACTTTTATTTTTGAGGAAGGACTGAGAATGCGTAATTTTACGTGAAATCGATTTCCTATTAAAAATTTGCTGACCGATTCCTTGCTTACCCTCATCGTGGAGACTACATACTTAAATATAACTTATCGCAATCTGTGCAACACACGCTGAGTCAGCCAACCGCCTGACATTGCAAAAACCTTTCACCGCTAAATTACTTGCACCTTGAAATGTCAGTTTTCCAAGAAAAATAAGAGTTACGCGACCGGTGAATGTTTCAATGTCCCTGTTGGCGAGCCGAAAGCTGACATCATGCCGACGACTTACACAGTTCAAACGAAGGAGACGATTCTTACCCAAAATAGGCATTTTCTAGCATGTTCATCACCGCGTCGTCGTTGTATTTCCGAACAAGCGAAGGAATGGGCCTAGTAGGCCCACGTTGCGCGGCGGCAGTTGGCGACAATACGTCACGTTTCCGCAGCGCCTTTGCTTGACCTGGCGAAGAATCGCAAACAAGGACGTCACGTTCTGACTGGCAGCAGGGAGGCGGCACGGGAAGAAAGAAGGCTTCCCTCTGGTCACGATTATTTCAGACGAGGCTGATCAAATGTATTGTGACGCGGAAAAACGAAGGCAAAGCGAATAAACGTTGCACCTTGCGCAGAAGGCCTCGACAAACGAACGACAGCCTCGTGAGAATCGGATTTCAACAAGTACGAATCCACCCAAGAGTGAAATTGTCGTGGGCTTTGAATGATGCTAAAAATGCAAGTTATTTGTGGGAATGGGATCATTTTTGACGCGGCCTTTCATTGCCTCCGCGAATAAAAAAAGTAAATGCAGTGCATTGTTGTCAAAACAACAAAATATATTTTACTCCTATCGATCACCACGGAGTAAGCGTAAGGATAAGTGTACAGCTTTTTCGGTAAAAAGAAAACGAGTGACAACAGAGAAAAAAACACTGTAGGGGCCAAGCATCAGGTCGGTGGCATTTTGTTAACTGTCGAAATACTAGTTTCCACACAGGTGAAAAGTTTGAATCAATAAGCAAATTTGTAATAGGAAATCTATTTCACGTGACACCGCGCACCGTTAGTCCTACAATCTTATTTCAAATGGACTGACATTTGAATAAGGTTGTGTTCAGTGAAATCGATTTCCTGTTAAAATTTGCGATTGATTCAACCTCTTCACCTATATGGAGACTAGTTACTTGAACACAGATATGCGCAAGTTTGAATCATCGCAAAAAGATGAAAGCAGAGCCCATTTGGCTGACCCGGCGAAAGCTAGTAGCAAATGTAGAGGTTTTAATAGTGTCGAAATACTTTTCACTTTTTGAAAACAATTCTCTTGTTCCCCAGCTATTCAACCGTGCCCAGTTGTCCGAGAATGTCGATATTTCACCGCAATCACTAACACGTCGTAAACTATTTGCTAACGAGAAATCAACACAAAGTTGAATATACCTTGCGAGTTTTGACCTTTGCCACTTCTGACCGCTGACGTCATTTTTGCCGCAGAGCTCATCCTCACATGCCCTTCACTGGTTGCCCGGGCAGAGCTGCTATTCCAGAACGAAGACATAGTTGGGTCGTTACCTGAGTCCGAGAAAAGACCACCAAAATTTCTTTGAAGCAAGTTGTTCATTGAAGTTGGAAACGCGTTGCTGGCATCCGTCTCTGAACTGTGATTGTTTGAACTGTCGTTGGAGTAACTTGTCTTCATATCTGCGATGGTTCCTTCCGTGGGCGACGCCACATATTGAGACGTCGTAACTGCTTCAGTCGTAAAAGGGTCCACTTCAACAGGGTCATAAGAAGAGACCAACAGTTCTTCAAAGCTGGTGGTTTTAGGGAAACTATATCCAACCGCAGGAGGTCGTAACTTCGAATAAGTCGCGAAACCACCAGACCAGTCGTTCAGTCCCGGCGCTCCAAGGACAAGTGTGTCGTCAACGAAGCTTGAACTGAAACCAGACTGGCTTTGTTCAGTTGTGTAGGTTTTCCCTGAAAAAGGTGGGTATTGTTGAAATACAAAAGGCTTGCCTGAATTCGAATTGCAATACACCATAAACACTGTTGAGATTGAAATCGTGTGTCATTTGAACTAAAACAATTTAAAACACGATCGAAAACAGACCTTGGCTTTCCAGTGCTGTGATGCTTTCTGTCAACTGACTTCTGATTCTTTCCAAAGCTGAGTAATCTTGCTCGTGATAAACATGTTTGTGATTATCGTGTTCTGATGCAATCATCTGAAGGTGTGGCATTGACACGTCACCCACCCCAATCACGAAAAGCGTAATGCCTGGTACGTAAAAACATAATAATTTCGACTAATTCGTCACAGGAAAGGTATCTTCAATTATGCATTGCACATCTACCCACATATATCCATAAATCTACGATGAGCAATGAACAAGAGAAAATAATTTAAAATAGAAAGTAATAGCAAGTTTCGCAGCCAATTGGGAGTAAAGATCTGAGCACAGTTGGGTTTCCGCTTGTAAAAACACAACGCAATGTTTCGCTCAACCAATGCACATGAATGAAATGACACACAGTTAAGTCCTTATCAAAACACCAGGTGCTCCCCATTGCACCAGCAATTACAAGTAAACAAACTTTCGGTTACTGACAATTAGGACTTAACGAAGGCCGAGGGCAAGACCATCAACGAAGTCGCGATCTAGACCACTGGCGTAGCAAGGATAAAAATAAGGGCGGCCTGGGAAAGTCCTGACCTCCAGCGTTTAAAGAAGAAACGAGGAAAAGCATGAGAAAAACATACGAAGCCTAAGCCACGGCACGTTAGGGGGATCTGACGCAATGGCACCCCAAAGCACACACCAGCATTCAAAAGTGCCTCTCTTTGTGCATGTTTTGATTTACTAAAATTTGTAAAAGGTTTTTGACACCGCGCCTGGGACCACCTCATTTGTAATGAAATTGGTTTGTCAGGAACTGCATGCAGCTCTCCCTCACATACGCAAACCTTTCGCCTCTGCTCTCTCCGCCGGAGCAGCGACGTCGTCTCTTGACTTCCCGTCCGTCACGATCACCGCAACATGCTTGGCGTTGGGTCGCATTCCATGCTCAACGCTAAAGATGTCGTCAGTCAGGTGGTCTAGCGCTGGAAATTAAATAAACGCTATGGTAAGTTACAAACAGTGCGGTATCCGTGGGAGGGGCAAAGCGTCGCTTCACTTGTAAAAAGAGTGGCGTTCCTTTACTTGTTGATGTGATACCTAAAAAAAAATTGGCGCTGTAGTTGTCATTTTGTGACATTCTCCACTGAAAAAGTGTACAATTGAAACCCGGATGTTATGTGATACAGCCTAAATTTTTTAGCGCTAAATCCCTCGTTACAAATGAACTGAAACAATTCGTTTCTTTTTCATGTTGGGCTGCGCTTTGAGTCAGCAATTTCTTATCCGTCAATCAAAATACATTATTTTTGCAGCAGTTTCCGTCATTTTCGTCGACGCATTATTGGATGCTGACGATCAGTTATTCACAATACAGATCAAACGACGCTACAAAGCGGCTTTGTATTCAGAGGCAACAGTACTTGGCAGTCAACTGTGTCTAACAAAATCTTGTCCACTGATGTGGTGCTGCAAAAACTCGTAAGTGCACGGTATTGCTTCAAAAAAATTAAAATTTTTCAGTAAGAACTATTTTATACGCACTGTATGTTGTTAGAGTTTGTAAATGTCAGTTCTAGCAGAACTGAAATTTATATTTTCTTCGACATTGAGTGTTAGAGGAGGATCAACAGTTTTTCTAAAACATGAGCCTTACTCCATGCAAAAAAGCGTTTGCTTGGCTCAAACATAACAATGTAGATTTCACTGGCACAGAATGCATTCGCTTAGATCCGCAACATTGATAAAAAACAGGCGAGTGTTTGAAAAACACCTTTTCCGATCGCGGTGTCTCCTCCTTTGTGTGTCACTCTATTCAGTGCATCGCGTATATCCTCAATCCTGTAGAAGTCATTCAAATAGAAAATGACTCGTGGTTGCTCGTTGTACGTGGCCAAGGCAACCTGCAAACAAGGTCGTGACTCGAAAAAATAAGAGTGCACAACGGAAACTGCTGCTTGAATAAGTGCGTGTAGAAGTTCTTGCACGGAAAACTTAAATTATAATAAGCATGCGCAAACAGTTCATTAAATCTTGACAAGGTTGTTCAGAATTTCGTATTTTTTCGTGATAAATAGACCCAACAAAACAGTGAGAAACATAACCTTGAAACAGTGACGCAACAATAGCTTCGCGTGCGTCCTGCTTACGTCAAGTGCAGGTCGCGGCCCCACTTGTTATTTTGATTCTTAGGCGAACAACGAACGTGTGGACATTCAAAACACAGATGGAGCAATACGATAAAAAGAAAGGTATTGACTGTGGGTGCGTGCAGAAGAGTTTGAGGTGGAATAAATATCCAGAGAGGAAATTCACTTCGTCTTCATCGTATGAGCCAGTTCTTTCAATCCACTGCTGGACCGCACTAAATCTCGAGGCAGGTGTTGAGTAGTTATTCGATTATTTTGTCGTCCAGAACCGTCAGGCCGTGCAGTACATGGGAAGGTCGATGGATTGGACATTGGAGAACGATATGGTCGACGGTCTATTTATCTGCGCGACACTCACAGGCCAAAAAGGGGGCCGTACTCCATTTGTGTGAGCAGGAGCGGAAACGTCAGACGCCGGTGCGAAGGTGGTTAAGTCGAACCCACTCTGTTCCTGGCAGGGCCATTCGCAGAAGGGTAGGTGCCGATGTCGGGGATGAAAGCACGGAGTCTCGTAGTGTTCTCCAGCCACTCCACATTCAATCGGTTATCCGCCCAGAGCCCTGCATTTGCGTTGCAGTTGTGAGTTGTACAGTTGAGTTGCTGTACGGCGGGTACAAATAGGTGTCTCGATTTGAGATGCTGTGGATTCCCACTCTCTGGGCAGGTGAGCGCTGAGTGGTGCAGGTATCCAGCCTCCATGGCACGGCGTGCCAAAGA
>JGI24021J15306_10004171_pt1 | contig 16672 bp, 11 predicted proteins | sample Ectturendosymbi1_FD_15306 | JGI IMG/M metagenome (IMG submission 15306) | reverse complement strand
GAAAGAAATCCTTTCTCAGCACAGAATCAGACACTAAGATCTTACAGAGTATATATTTCGCCTACAAAGTAGGCAACACTAGTTAGGCCTATAAATTATGCTAAGGTTGTTATTTGAATGTTTTGATATTCTTCATGATAAAAATAAATGAGCACAGAAGTATGTTATGGTCCTTATGGATAGCCACCGCTTAATCCATCCACGTCTGACTGCCCATGCAGGCGAACTGTTTTTACTGTGAACATATAATGGCCTATTACAAGTGCCTTTATGCGACAGTACGATCGAATGGGCCATTAGCTGCCTAGATGAGGGAGTGCCTTCGGCGGTTGGTCTTGTGAATTGACTGAACAGCATTTGAGAAGATGGACATACTGAATGCTCTGTAAGTAGAAGTAGGTGGCCATCTCAGAAAAATGTTTCCGCCTCTAAGCAAACCACTTTGAGCAGCTTTTTCGGTGCTGAACAAATACCGCAGAAAACGTCAGTTGCATCATTTTTACCCTTTGAGGTTGATTATTTACAATTCTAGGAAAATGGTTTAGTACAACCACCACTTATCACATCCAAAATCGACTTATCCCAACGTGGATATATTAACCGGAGTCTACTGTACTGATAAAGGTCACATGCATGGATGACGCTGTCCAAGAATGGCGTGTAGAAGAGGGGATTTTGTGATGCGATGCGTATTGGATGTATGACAACAAGAAAAAGTGCTATAAGGTTATTTACCAAAGGTAAATTCGAACTCAGGTACGAAAATGCTGACGTACAGTCAGAGCCGTATCAGCCACCCTACATATCCCTTAATTGGGGGGACTGCGCTGTCACAGAGGCCCCGCAAGTCAGTCCTGCTGTCACGGGGGGGGGTTTCAGGTTTAGCCCCCCAAACAAAGCTTCAACCTCCTGAAATTGACATACGAAACACTAGAAATCAATGAAGTTTTTATCAATCCGTATTTATTCTGTCCTGTAATTTGTAGACAGAGCAGTAGCTTACCTGCCCCTATTACTAGAACAACATCGCCTGATCACTTTTTATACGTTTGTGAGGTAATAAACGTATTGGAGGGTTGAGCACAGAGCGTCAGCATTGATTGCTTGGAGTACTGAACGTGAAGTTAGCCTACATGCCTAGTTGCATAGGTCCAGAAGTTAGACTTCCACTTGATCAACGTAGTTTGTGTAGTGATTGTTGTGAAAAAATGTATTATGGCTAGCAAAGATAGTCTCTTCATATTTTGTGCTGTATAGAAACAAAATACCTTAACTGCTTGCGACCAATGTTCATATTTGCGCAGCCTGCTGTTCAGACAGCAACGTGGAGTTAATAGTGTAGTTAGAGGAGTGTATTTAGCAATCACTGCTACGCTTGTCCCAACAGAACAGTGCAGTTATTGAATTATGGATGTTAATTGCTATTTTGCTTGAAATAATTAACCTATTTACTTTATTGCTCAAAAACATTTTTATTTGCAAGCTTGTTAAAATAGATCATGCTGAAGCCTGCAAAATCTCATAACAACAATCTTCAGGCTTTTCTCAAGATCTGAAAATGACACCACTCACGGAGAATTTTAGGCCATTCAACATAACATTTTAATTGCCGGTATTTCCACTGCAGTATTTCTGCAAAGAAATGAAAATGCTGTCATGGCCAATAATGCTGCAATAAACAGCACGGAAGTGAAAACATGAGATACTCAAATTAGAAACACTTGTTCGTTCATTGGTGCAAAGATCAGTCTAAAAATCACTAGGTCTAATGAAAAATCGCTAGCCGTGGCACCAGTGGCACGTTGCGCATGCGTTTCAAGCAAAATTCACTTCAAGCTCATGGTAGAGTTATGAATTTGCATTAGTGAAAGAACAGGTTCATCGCTGTGTACTCCTTTGAACGGTCTGAAATTTGTTTCTTGTCTGAAAGTGTTTTCATAAACGAACAATAGGCTTGATTCTGGTTTCTTTCAAATTTTTGTTAACATTTGCATTTCATTACAACATCTCTAAATAATTGTCTTTAATTAAATGATAACGATTGGTACACAATTCCTTTTGTTAAGCTCGTTCAAAAATTTTTAGTTGCAAACTACGAGCCTGTGATGGGTATTTGAGGGAAAATACTTGATAATTTTATAATAAAATTCGCACAATTTTCTAATTCCATGTTGTGAACTAAATGTAAATTTTCAAAATGTCTAGACCCCATACACAAACATGAAGCCATCCAACTGAAAACTTTCTGGCGAAGGTTCTCCCGAAATTGTGTCTGCAAGTCGAACTAGAAGAGTAGTGATTTCAGAAAAAAATGAAAAATGAGGATTCTTTTTGTGAAGGCCATTCGGCCTCGGGATGTGCCATAACGTCGAAATCTTTTTTTAGATATCACAATTGGGGCCCCTGTAAGTATTTTGGCGGGACTCAGAGTTAGGCTGCTACGGCACTGAGTACAGTGTCATACAAATCCGGTCTCAAACACCTTTAGACCGAAAATAAACATGTCAGAGAGTTTTTCAATCAAATGAATTGATCTCTGCTTTGATTTCTTTTTTGTTGCACTTTGAATCGATCGCATTTTTGTATAGGACTTTTGCATAATGTGCTGAGGTGATCTCCAATCACATCGTTAACGTTGCAAATCGTGCATCTACCGAGCTTTACATGAATGTCCTTCCCACGACGCGTGATTCATTGCATCTCTGAAAACCCATGTCATGAACATGCAATTGCACGCCCTGTTTATTTTTGTGACACACATCGCAGCGCTATTCTAGTCCACAACTTTCATGAAGCAATATCATCTCATGCTATCACGCAATATTTACAATATACGTGAGAAATGGAGACATGTTTTTGTAGCAAACGCAAGCCACATCTCCTGATTCCTTATATTTGCGTGCATGATATTTTGTTCCTGGTGACAAAGATAACTTTCAGTGATTTGGTCAAAATAGGGTCACACAAAGTTCAAAAGCAAAATTTCGTCGTTTTCTTTGGCAGTTTCTACCTAACGTGAAATTTAAGGTCAGTGATTAGTTAGCAACACATTTATCAACTGCAATTTCAAAAAAATTGTAATAGAGTTAAGACATACAGCTTGGCCTACACCTATTAAAGTAGCTGTGAGAAGACGAGTGAGAAGACACTAAAAGTGCATTATTTGCACAATTCCATACCACTCCTATAATGCTAGAATCTGCATGATTGGAAATGTATCACCATCATGATGCAAATAAGTTTCATCACTTCTGTTTTCTTGTAAAATCAATCGTGACTGCGCAGAAGTAGCTCTTTACTGATGTTGCAACGATGTGCAGCCCAAGTGTGACGCAATCATCTCGAATGAAAGTAGGAAATGGAGCGAAAATAGCCGGGAGTCTGGAACTGCAACGCTGCTTCAACATCGGTGACCGCCGTTTTCCAAGACCCAAGTCGCAGCTATCGAAGCTCAGGTCATTACCAAGCGTGAGCGTCTTTTCTCCCTACTGTTCCAATGCTGATGGAAGCAGTATTGTGATTTAGTCTTGTAGCTTTTTATGTAACTTAGGCTACGTTGACCTTAGTTTTGTTAAAATTCAATGTAGTTATGATACCCGCGAACTTTGTCTCAACTTTCTGATATGTAAGTAATGTAAACACAGCGGCAAAACAAACAAACCACCCGCTCATTCGGTCTAGAGGTCAAGTTATAAATAAAAAGCTGCCTAACCAGGTCTAGGCAGATTGTGAAACTGATCCTTCATCTCAGGCAGATACTGAGATGAAGGATGTAGATACAATATGAAAAACATAGAAAACAGGATTCCACAATTGAAATGAAATACATAAATATTTAAACATTTAATTGAATAAAAAGTAGAAATAGTACGTTACTTGGTTCCCGATCATTTCAAACGGACTGTGACGAAGGATCGATTGTTTCCAACACCCGGAAACAAAAAATTGCTATAAAAAAACACCTAACTTGTTAAAAATTCTGGGTAATACTTACATATCTTCTCCCCAAAGTTTTCAAAGGAAATGAATGAAAAACATCTAATGTGTAAAATGTTTTCTCATTGGTTCGATGGTCATCCCAATCTTTTCGAACGGGTTCTTGGTTGGGACCAAACAGAGCTGTAATTGTCTTGATTTTGTTTCCAACATTTTATTTGCCAGAAATACCTCGTGTTCTAATCAAGAATACCGAAACGCATATTTGCCAGATTTGTTATTTGCAGCTGTTGTTAGTTTCAAGACAAAAAACAACGCATCAAAAGTGATATCAGTGAGGTTTTTGTCAGAAAATTTTGGAACATGGACTAACAAAATAAACAAATCGAAAACCACAAAAAAACGTTTTCTTTTCATTTCTATCAGAAATTTCAAATAATGACAGGACATTTTGTGTCCTTTCTAAAAAATTTTTTCCGCTCCTTTCAGTGAAGCGCACTCAGATCTCACACACAGACAACCTTTCTGAGCTTAAAATAGCACTTCCTACTACACCAGTCAAAAACGCTGATATTGTGATCGGGAAGGCGAAGCACCGTTGTCAATTAAATGTTGATGCTATTTGCCAGGTGAACCAGAGCCGGATTAAAGGGAAGGGGGCCCGGGACAATTTTCACCGGAGGGCCCCTATGACGTATGCGATGACGTCATCGTTTGTGAAATTTATGTTTTTGCTGATTCGCAACATTATCGTTTGCTTATTCCAGTAGTCGATTGTGTGCCTGCCGTATTACCTCGAATGTTAGTCGCCTTTGATTGTAAGCCGCACGAAATGGTGTTAAAAATTAATGTAAGCTGTCCTTGATTATAAACCGCACTTGAACACAAGCCTCTGAGATGCATTCGCGACGTTCGCGTACTCGTGCATTTCCCGTATGATTATTGCTTATACCACTACAACTGCCTTCTGTTTATCACAATCCCCCTTGTGACGGATGTGCACGTGATGCTGAAGAAAATCGAATGCGAAAAAATAATTTGGTCGAAAAAACGTAGCCAAGGAAAGACTGAGCGTCGTCTACATCTTTCGATAAAGTAAAAAATAAAAAATGTAAGCCGTCCTTCATTGTAAGCCGCATGAAATGATGAAAAAAAGCTTTATAAGCCGCGGTTTACAATCGAGTAAATATGGTGCTCAACTGCACATACAGTTAGCTGCGGGAAGAGAGTTCATGAAATAAACACTACAGTTACAATGTATTCTTACAGTAGTAAGAAAAAATATTTCTACAGGCTAGAGAGTGATTCGGCAAGAAACAACATACACCCAAATATTAAACAGAAACTGGAGATTACATACAAAAACACTGGAAAATACATTTCAATATGGCCGGCCAGTCTGAGTGTGAAAGGTGCTTCGAAACCAATATCGTGATTTTCACCTACATTTTCAGGTGCTCTGGTTAACGCCACCGTTCTTTTAACGTTGCTGCTTAAAAGCTTTACTGAAAAAAAACGTTTCAGTCGCAGCGTTTTAGCTAACACTGCCAGATTCTTGCGCTTTTTGTCCTAAGAGACGTTGCCATTTATAGCTCCTGATGGCATTACAGATTTCGCCATCGCGCTAGCTAAACACTGCAATATCACTTTCTCCTCTTTCGTTCTACAAATCGACTGATCAAAAACCTTTTTGGACGGAACACGCAGTAAAATGTGGTGGTGTATATGGCTTGACTAGCTTCATATCTTTATGATGTAACGCAGGAATAGTAGCCACCGGAAGAAAATTAAGTGCGTTTCCACCATACGTTACCCTTTATGACGAAACAAACGTCGCAGTTCGGTTGCGGCTACCTCCAGACGGCACAAAAAGTTACGAAATCATTGATACTAAACAGCAACCAGAGCAGAATTAGCTTAAGCACGCAAATAGTATCGTTTTCGCCAAATTTGTGGAGTAGGCGTGATGAACGAGTAGATAAACCCATGCCAAAACAACGATTATTAGGAAAAGTTACAAGCAAAATTCAAACCAAATATATTTGCATTGAACAAAACCAAAACTACACATATTCAGTAGTAATTATTAAACTGGCAGAAAGTCAAACTTGCAGAGAAATCATTAATGATACTCAATGCAACATCGGAATATAGAGTTGTATTCTTGTATCTCTTTCCAATCACGAAAATTTTTCAAAATAATATTTTATTTAAAACAAATAAATGTCATCACGGGGGGGCCTTAGATCAGAGGGCCTGGGGCAATTGCCCCTGTTGCCGCCGTTGCCCCCCCACCCCTTAATCCGGCCCTAAGTTGAACCATCGCTCGTATATACCAGGGGTGGCCAATCCCCTGCTCACGAGCCGCATGCGGCTCTTTGCTGGTTTCACGCGGCTCTTGTATAATTACCAGAAGTCCAACAAAATACAATGCATAACAATAAATGGCTTGTAAAGTTCTGTCATTGTCATGTCGGTGTGTGATATTTACAATAAATCTAGCTGAGCAAAGCTATGTGTGTGAGTGAGGAAGAGATGGGGTGATGTTCATGTGTGTCCATGTGTATGATGTGGATCTTTGCGGTAACACAGTAAAAAATGTGGGTCTTGGTCTCCTGCTGTTTGGCCACCCTTGGTACTGTATATACGCTTGCTGTAAAGCACTTGCTTATATTTCTAATGAAAATCGTTTCTTCGATGCCTTGGACCTGATTGCATGCAAGAGCTTTATTTCAGGTGATTCGATCTTTTATCAATGCGTGTGAAAGAGACTTCAGGTATTCATTGGGTCAGGGTGCTTGCAAACTGAAGCCCCAGGTACACGTCCAAAATATCTCTTTAGACAGATTTTTTCTTCGCAGATTTTTCTTCTCTGTCTGACACCTAGTAATGTGATGAAGAGCCTGACTGAGATTTGGATCTGTTCACAGAACCAGAAGATGCGTGACTTGACATCAATCAATCGTTTAGCGCTATTCGGTTGAATAAAATAGATAATTAATCAATGACACATTGAAACAGACAGCTTCGTGATAGGTTGCAAAATGCGTTATTTGCTGTTGATGTTTTGAGTTTTGTCATAGGGGACATGTTACGTTCTTAATATAAGATAGAGTGGGTGCTGACATAGCTTGATTGTGAGCAGCTTGCTTATGCGAAAGCAGTGTGGAGTTCGTTCTTTGAAGCTTTTATATTTGCGATGAAGAAAGAAATGTTGCGGCTTGCAGTTTTCGGGTTTTTCTTAAGCTTTTCAAATTTGTGCTTGATGTGCGCGGTCCATGCAGCATGTTTTCTTTCCATGGTTTTGGTGTTGTCTGCCCGGAATCCTTTTCATCAACGGGTTAGAACAGTGGTTCGTAACCATTTCTTTACTACGCCTCCCTTAAGTATTTGTCCTTCGTCCCCAGTCCCCTTGGCTATAAATAAGTTGTAAAAGCAAATGTATTGTTTGGTAAATTTATTGATCAAACTTTCAATGTTGTACAGCGCAGGGCTCGCGCCCCCCTGGATATGTTTTGACGCTCCGCTGGGCGAGCGCGCCGCTTCGGTTAAGAAATACTGGGTTAGAACGTTTCCTGGAAATACTCCCCGAATAATCGCATTACCCAAATACGTTTCAGAAGTCGTCAGTTGTCAGAACTACAGTCTTGCCCTAACACCGGTGGCCATTTTCGATGAGCCCAGACGCAACAGTGGAAGGTTCAGCTAATAACCAACTTTTAATTTAGCGTTTTCCTTCCTACTGCTTTCATGCTGATGGTAGCGGTGTTGGGTCACAGTATTGCAGCTGCTCATGCAACGCATGTTGCACTTGGGCTTGTTAAAATTCAGTGCAGTTAGGACTTCCACGAACTTTGTCTCTGCTTTCTGACATTTAAGTAATGTAAACATAGTAGTAAAACAAACGAGCTGCTCATTCGGTCCAGCGCTCACGTTATTAGGGCTGGGTTCAAGTAAGTATGATTACTTAATTGCTTACTTGAAAACCTTTACTTATGACTTGATTAAGTAATGTTGCCATCACTTGACATTTCAAGTAAGTTGCTTTTAGAAACTTCAAGATCTTATAAGCCTCATTTGTTGCTGAGTACCCTCGTTGAATCCGAAACAGAGCAAAATATTGCCATTAAATGGAGAAGTGGTTTATAATTTACGTAAAATGTTAGTCTCAACGCAACGAAGAAAGCTGTTTTAGTTTGAAACGATAACCAAACACATTAGGATGAGAGATTGATGAAAGCAACTTAAAAATCATGAATCTAACTTAATATCGTCCTAAAATAAGAGGAACTGTGGAAAAAAACAACAACCCACTCAACATCAGGTTTGTCGCCAAAACATCTGACATCAGAAATTTATCTGAGAACATCACATCTGATGTCATGTTAAAATATCAGAAGTAGCAACACTGGTATCGATGATCCCAAACTTCTGCTGCAATCTCGAAGTAGCCGCAGCCGAACTGCACTTTTGTTTCGTCATAAAGGGTAACGTGTGGTGGAAACGCACTTTTCTTCCGATGGTTACTATCGCTGCGTTACATCATAAACATATGAAGCTATTAAAGCCATTTACCCCACAGGTTATTGCGTGGTCTGTCAGAAAATGTTTTAATCGGTCGATTCGTAGAATGAAAGAACAGAAAACGAGATTGCAGTGTTTAGCCAGCGCGATGCCGAAATCTGTAATGCCATCAGGAGCTATGAAAAGCGCAAAGCTTTTAAGAAGACAAAGCACAAGGATCTGGCAATGTTAGCTAAAACGCCGCGACTGAATCGCTTTTTCTAGCAAAAGTTTCAAGCAGCAACGTTAAAGCAGTGGCGTTAGCCAGAGCACCTTAAAATGAAAGTGAAAATCAAGACATTAGCTTGGAAACAACTTTCACACTCAGCCTGACTGGCCATACTGACATGTTCTTTTGCCGTTTTTTTTGTATGTAATCTCTGGTTTCTGCTTATTGTTCGGGCGAATGTTGTTTTTTGCCGAGCCACTCTGCAGCCTGTGAAATATTTTTTTCTTCGTAAACATACACTCTAGTATTCATATAAAAAATTCTCCTCTCGCAGCTAACTGTATGTGTATTTGAGAAAGCACATTCTCGACTACCGGAAAAAAACAAACGGGAACCTTGCGATTCAGCGAAAATAAAACTTTTACTAACGATGACGTCATGAATGACGTCATAAAGCCCTCCAGTAAATGTTGACCTGGGCTCCCTACCATTTTAATCCGGCTCTGGTTTTATAGTACCTACTTGGTTTGGTAAATGCTCTATCGATTATGCCTATAGTGCTTTACCTTTACGATGTTCTCAGGTTTGACTCTTCTGTAGTTATTAATGTACTTACCAAATATCATGGCTAAGGTTAAAAAACTAAATTCTTTAAAATTTTGAAGTATACTGCATGAATATGCTTCTGAGTTAGCCTCAACACCAAAGGCTTAAATACTTTGCATTTGCAAACGTAGGAAATTGGTAAGTCAAAATAAAGTCAACATCTGTAAATTGTAAAGTCAAAATTTCAAGTCTTTAGGTCAAAGAATCGGTTGCCCTAGTTATTACTTGAACAATAATAGTTGGTTACCCAGCCCTACACGTAATATATCAAAGCTGCCCAGCTAGGTCTACGCGGGTTGAGAAAGATCGAGTTGAAGAATGTAGATGATAATTTGTCATTATTCTCGTAATGGCAAAACAAGTTCCCAACATAGTATAAAATTTTCCCCCCGAGAAACCAAAAACTGTTGTTAATGACAAAATTCAATAAAAATCGTCAAAAACAAGATTTAACTAATTCTAATGGAATACATAAATTTTCAAAGAGTCAAATGAATAAAAAGCAGAAATAGTTCGTTATTTGATTGTTGCGAATCATGTCAAACGAATGTGGCCAAAAGGCTCTTGTTCCCTAACCCCGGAAAATAGCAAATTATATCAAAAAGAAACGTGAAGAAGTGAAACTTTCATTATAATTTTTACTCAAGTTTTCCGCAATTTGTTTAGTGCAAAGGAATGAAAAACACCTCATGCGGAAAATGATTTCTCATTGTTTTCGATGGTGATCCTAAACTCTACAAACGGGCTTTGGGTTTGGATCAAGCAAGCAGTGCTGTAATATTTCATTGTTTTGTTTTCAACATTATATTTTCCGGGTATGCCTCATTTTATAACCGAGGACGCCGGGATTCATCATTACCAGATTTTTTGTTTGCAGATATTGTCAGTTTTAAGGCAAAAACAGCAGAAAAATGAAATTAACGAAGCTTCTTAGGAAATTCTGGAACATGGACCAAAAAGTATACAAACCAAAACCACCAGAAAACGTTTCTTTCCTTTGTTTCAGAAGCTTCAAATAATAACAGGACAATTTTGTCCATCCTGGAAGAACGTTGACCGCTCCTTTCAGTGAAGCATTCCGTTTTCACTCCCGGACAACCTTTCTGAGCCTAAAATAGCACTTCCTACGACACCAGCCAAAAACGTTGATATTGTGATCGGGAAGAGGTAGCATCGTTGTCAAATGTTGGTGCTATTTGCCCTCAGTTGCAGCATCGTTCCCATCATCGCTTGTAAAGCATCTGCTTAGCTTTCCAATTTCCAAGAAGAACCGGCTGTTCGATATCTTGAACCTGAATGCATGCAACAGCTTCAATTCAGGTGATTTAATCTTTTAGCAATGTGTGTGACAAGGAAAGGTATTGATTGCGCTCTTCAGGTATTTGGGGTATTGATTGCGTTGAAAACGTTCAGTTTACTTGAAAACCAAAGCACCAGGTTTAAATACGTTCAAAATATCTGTTTTTGGCAGACATTTTTCTTCGCTGGCTGACACCTGGTCATGTGATGAACAGGCAGGCTGAGAGTTGGATCTGTTCGCAGAGCCGGAAGATGCGTGACATGACATGAATCAACCGTTCAGCACTGCTTTGGTTGAATAACTTAGAAAATCATTGACACACTGAACAAGGTTAAACAGCTTCGTGACAGGTTGAAAGTGCTTTGTTTGCTGTTCGTGTTTTGTTGCAGGGGGACATGCAAAAATCTGGATACAGTAGGTGGTGGCATAGCTTGATTGTGAGCAGGTTGTTTTTGCGTATGCCGAGTAGAGGACGCTCAATGTATTTACGATTTTTGTAGTTGTTCTATCAGCGATGAAAAGAGAAATGTTGCCGCTTGGGATTTTCAGGTTTTTCTTGAAGCTTTTTTGGTTTGTGGTGGACATCTCGTCCATGCAACATGTTTTCGTTCCGTGTTTTGATGCTGGTCCAACGCGTTTTGTCTGAATAGTTTAAAATGTTTCTCACATTTGAAGCGAGACATTACAGTAGGTTTTCTTGCAATGGAAGTATTTTTAAATAAAAATTTGAAATGGGTGTCGTATTTGGTGGTGGACCATGACAACGAGACGTTTATTGAAAAGTTGATTTTAATTAAACCAGGTTTTTTACAAGGTGTTTTAGGGACCCGATTTGGGTCCCTAGAATTAGAGAAATCGGGTCCTACCTCTCCATATCAGGTACCTAACATTTTCCTTTAAAAAAACTCGATTAAACACAGATAAAAATTGAGAAAAATGACCAAAACGTGGGAAAAATGATTTTCACATTCTTATGGCTTTCAGTAACAAGGAAAATATCGAAGGTTAGAAAATGTTGAAAACTTCTAACCATTTTCGTGATTTGTGGAACACGTGACTGACGTTCTTCAGGTCTTGGAATTATTGTCATACATAACTGTTATTGTCGCATTTGTTGCGGAGCATTAGCAGCATAGCGATAACAAAGGTCGCCTAATACAGTTTGTTGCTCCATAAACCTGGTAGTTGTAAATGCTTATCTCCTTCGACTAACCATTATTACTGTAGTATCGTTCTTTTCGTTTTTTATTTGTGCTGCATCTGGTCTACTGCATTTACATTAAAATTCATCATTGCTGCAATTTCATGATTCATGTTTCGTTTCAAGCACGTGCAGAGGCGTAACGAGGGGTACAGATCGGCTGAATTTCCCGGGCGCCGAATCACTGCAGGGGGGGCCGAATGACTGTGGACCGCGCCGAATAGTCTCAACAACGTCACAAGTACTTCTTCAATGTTTCATCCGAAAGACTTCAGGTTCGAACACGGGGTCGCGAAGCTTGCGTCTTGCCCCGGACGCCATTTAACCTCGCTACGACCCTGACCACGTGTTTCCGTTTCCGAGCATTGTGGCATGGCATGCCTGTTTCGTTCAAAAGATATTTAGTTTAGCGAGTCTAACAACCACAAATGCACTGCAACAGAAACGTGTGAACGTTTGTGCTGTTTTTGACCTCATCGCACGTTTCCGTTTCATGATTGGGAGTAATTGATAAAAGACACAAGTGCATTGTCTTTAAAACTACACTCAACCGTAGGAAATCGTTCTGTTTGTTGCATTGTTCTTTCAACACACGGATGGCGATATAACGAAAGAACTGAGACGCATTCCGCCCGAATTGCGAGACGCCAAAATTTAATTTCATCCCCAGTGAAATCGCAACCGGTTGTCGTTCGCTTGTCGTCCACTGTAGATTTTGTATTTGCTCAATATATTTTAATTGCGTTTGTTGCACACATTAAATCAGGGCCGAAGAACATAGGGCACGGGGCCAAATGAGGCCAATAGGAACATTTGGTATGGCCCACATCAAAGTTTTGACTATCCGCATAGTGTATTCCAGCGATACCCAAAGTCCGGCCCGCGAAGGGTTCCAAGCCGACCCGCGAACGATTCCAAGCCGGCCCGCGAGCTTTCCTAGGGTTGTTCAGTATTTTAAAAAATTCGTGTTACTAATTTTTTGTACGATACATTACATGTGGGATGTAATCACGCATGTTAGATTGATCAAAAGCTCAACTACAAAAGTTTTGAAGTTTACTTGCAATGTGTGAAATAGGGATTAATCAAGCATGGGTCGCGACTCAAACAAGAGTGGCGAAGTGTCAAAAAATGTGTCGCACCGAGGCGATCCAAACCTGAGTGGTATACTTTCAACGTTATCACTGTTTGTTTGAGTCTGTCTGTAGCGTATGTACTTGAAAAAAATTACATTGTTGACATTTGAAACGAACTTAGCAGCATACAGCAAAAACACATCCGTGAAATTGCTTTTTTTCATGCATATGCTGTTTGAGAATTGGGTTGCGAGATGTTCAACCAAAGCATATTTGTGTCGTGCTCTAAACGTTTGGGAACCGCTGACCCAGGCCATTAGTTTTCAATGCTATACTTTGCGAACAAAACAAACAAGTTAACGCAGCTGCTTTTTCGGTTGGATTTTACTGCGCACCAGCATCCTAATATTGTACATGTGTTGGAGCCTCCCTGCTGTAGGCTCTACATTAGCTTGCATATCCTACACTATGTGCTGCACAATTTGTGTGTAGTAGGCATTTGCAGGTTGAATCGTAAACGTTACCTGACAGTTTGTAATGTAAATTGTTTAACAAGAGGACTGAGTGCTAATTGTAAGCGTGTTGTTGGGTATCAGCATTTGATCTAGTCATAGTGATTGGTGATATGTATGGACGCACTTATCTTTGAGAAAAATTCTTTTCAAATACGAAATATTCCAAGTCCAAGTGCCGAAACAGAATCTCAGACTCACATTTGCACGATAGTCTCCATATTGCAGCATCAAGGATGGAACCAAGTATTACTACTATTATGCAGGGACGCCGGAACAGGGGTGCATGACGGGGATACTGCCTCCTTGCCTTTTGAAAGGGGTGGGGCAACGGGGACACAAGTGCCCTTACATAACAGTGTCATAAGAAAATTCACGATTTATCAAGATCGTCTTGAAACAAATTAATTGCAGCTATTCGCCCACCATAAAGTTCAGAATATTTTTCTATAATTTCTGTTATTATTTTTAAGGTTAACATTGTTGCTGAACATGTAAATGCGAAGAAATCACTTTTATAGTACACTTTTACACTGAAATGAAGCAAACAGTTTTGGACTCGTTGCACGTCAAAACCATGAGCGTCCGCAAGGGGGATACGGGCATTTGTTCCCCTTGGAGATTGGGACTAAGGGTCAAAATTTTCTAGAAAAATTGATGTCAGCAGATCAAGTCATATTAATTGATTGACTTCTTGCAATGCCAGTTTATTAAGCGCTATGGCACTCACACTTCCCAACAGCCATCAGGTTCACTGCTCTGGTGTCATGCGGTGGAGAACTTGCAATTCACTAATGTCCGCTCCTTTGCACGCAGAGGCAGGTTGCCCAACTTGCGAGCGGATTGTTCTACTGTTGGTCTTCACTGTGTAGCAATAAAATGGCAGCAAATCTTCTAATGTTCACTTCAAATTACGATAGTAGGTGTTTTACCGCATGTGACTGTTGAACGCAGACATCTTGGCAAGTAATGCAACGAGACATTGACTGCTGATAGCGGCAAGTAGGGACGCTGGAGAGCGCGGCAACGGGGCGGAGGTGTTTTTTTCATAACAGCATCATAGATAATTTCATGGTGTATCAATATCTAATTGAAACAAATTTTTCTACAGTTTCTTTTATTATTTTTGAGGTCAACATTGTTGTTTAACAGAAGCAAGCATAATTGGTGATGATTTTTTTGTTTTTTATAAGTATCCATTGGCCTCAAGTTTTCACCGCCCCACTGCCCTGCCGCTGTTCCAGCGTCCCTGCTATTATGCAATAAAAGAAGCAATATCACAAGTAACATTGCAAACATGTTGAGCAAAGAGAAAAATGGCAATGTAGCCTACAAACGTGACTAAAGATATATGTGTTTTTTTCAATACGGTACTCACATACCCCGGCCCGCTGACTCTGATAAGATCGCGAATTCGACCCATTACCCAAAAGTTTGGGGATCACTGGTGTATGCTAATAGATGTATGGCAAAAGTACACGGACCCCATCTAACCTGGGAACGCGCCCGGGCAGAAGGAACCAAAATGTTGTTCGAAACAAAAATATTATGAGGCAGAAGGGACGGAAATTTCGTCCTTGTCAATGAAAGAAAAGGGATAGCACAACACATGGCTTCCCTTTGTCAGGTGAGTGACTGCTACATGAGTGCGCTTGCAGTGGAAAGATACAACGCTAGGCCTCTCCTACACAAATGTGTTTCAGCAGCAATGTATTCCCGTGGTATCAGGCCCGTAGCCACAGGGATTCGTTAGGGGTTAGTGCCTTTTCACAATTTTTGCGTCTCCCCGCAGTTTTTTTGTGTCCAAGAAAATTTTTATCGTATTAATTTGTATCTTTTTATATTTATTGTAAATATACAACAAAAACAAAACTTTTACTCACCTAAAAATGTACTTTGCCCCCAAACTGTAACACCTGGCTCTGGGCATGCGTGATGCACCATGATATTGCAAAAGTCGCTGCACAAATGGCGCGACCAGTTTCTCCACTAACGCTGGAACGTTAGATAGATACCTAAATGAAATGCGCAAAAACCATCAATGCAATCGTACACGTCATCAAGGCAAAGTTCGGGTTGAAGTAAAGCATACCGCTCGAAAAATTCGCTCTAGCCTCCCCACCAACCACCCACAGGGAGGTCCCACGTTGGTGGGGAGGCGATGGGACAGCGCAGGAGTGCTTCTGTTTATGGAGACTTGGAAGCCGTGCCGGAGCTGTAATCTGGCCGTAGGCTATTTATTGATAACTGGAGCATCATTTCAGTCACACGGAAGTGAAGGAGAACGAACTGGTTGAGGAACTAAACGACTATTGGCATCTCTCTGAATAGCATCGTCGTGGCTCCAACACTGGAAATATGTGAGATGGTGGAAAATCTTCTGCCCCGTAGCTGTCAGTTTTAATTGATCTTTTTCGCGATCCTCACCTTGGGTCATGAATTTTGGGGTAATGACTAACCGAGCTCTATCACACGTGCAAGCGACAAACTATGAAAATCGTAAAACCTGAATGGCGAATCACTCCTCCGCCCAGGCGCGAATGGAGTCATGGTGGCTGCAGCCACGCGAAAGCGGCCCAGGCACCGACTAAGGACCAGGTGGTGTGAATCGATAGACGCCAGATGACCTGGTTTGTTCTCTGCTCGGTGTACAAACAGCAGAACTATCAGAAATTGATGGACACAATGAAGTGTTTTTTGTCTGATGAAGTCTGCTCGCGCATGAGCGGCTTTCCCGAGAAAAAATGTTGGTGTGAAAAGTAAATTAATTTTATTTTAACCTAAGTTTGGTTTTGAATAACAAGTGTGGTATTTGCAGATAATATTTCAAAAAATAACCTAAAAAATACTTTTATAAGATAAAAAAATCTTGCAGCGAATGCAACGCGTGTTTTCCTGTTATCATGACAACGAAGGTGTTTGCGAAGCATCTGACGTCAATGATTCTCGTGCTACTTCTGTCATTTTTGTCGTTCAAAAAGGGATGTGTTGAAGCAGCAGGTGAGTTTGATTTTCAATTTTGAACGTTGCATTTGTTCCGCTTGCATGTGTTTGAATTTTGACATGTTTTAATTTATGCAACGTGTTTGTCCACACTTAAAAGCATTAGTGTTTCTGAATGCTTTCGAGGAATCAGTCGACTGAGCTCTGCTTTCATCTTTTTGCGATGATTCAAACTTGCATCATATCCATATTCAAGTAAGTACTCTCCACGATGGGTGTAAGCAAGGAATCGATCAGCAAATTTTTAATAGGAAATTGATTTCACGTAAAATTACGCATCCTCAGTCCTGAAAATTGCAAGCAAAG